>Ga0335085_10000302_pt1 | contig 147850 bp, 116 predicted proteins | sample Lox_Sample_45_FD_206712 | JGI IMG/M metagenome (GOLD analysis project Ga0335085, IMG submission 206712) | Soil microbial communities from Loxahatchee National Wildlife Refuge, Florida, United States - Lox_Sample_4.5 | ecosystem: Environmental > Terrestrial > Soil > Wetlands | place: USA...
GAAGGTCTCCACATCGAGCGGAGCGACTATAAACACCGGTCTGGTCCCTACCCCGTGATCCGCCGCCTCATGAAAAAATCATCGAAGAAATTCCGCTGGGCGCGCATGGCTGATGGAAACGGATGGGTGGTGGAGCGGTTGGAGTAATTAACGTCATTGCGAGCCCGCCATTTCGGCGGGCGAAGCAATCCCCATCATTCGGGAGGGCTTTGTTTTGGAGATTGCTTCGTCGCTCCGCTCCTCGCAATGACGAGCCTTACCGACCTAAATAAACCATCAGCACACTTACATCACTGGGCGAAACGCCGCTGATGCGGCTTGCCTGCCCGAGTGTTTGAGGTCTTACTTTAGTGAGCTTCTGGCGCGCTTCGGTGGAAAGAGATTTTATTTTCGTGAAATCAAAACCAGCAGCAATTGGCACTTCTTCGAGGCGTGTCATCTTAGAAACAATCTCCTTTTCCTTCTCGATGTAGCCCTCGTACTTCATCAGGATTTCGGCTTCCTCCAGAATCTCCTTTGCAAAGTCAGCCCCGACATCAGAAATACTCTCCTCGACAATTTTCCGACAACTTTCAACTGACAATTTCAAACTTTCTATTTCCACCTGCGGGCGCAGGAAGATTTGGTACAATGAAGTGCGCTCCTCAATCGGCGATGTTCCCCGTGAAACAAGATATTCGTTGATCTCCCCGGGTTCTACCTTTTCCTTTTTAAAATTTTCAATGATGTTTTGAATGGAAGTAATCTTTTGTTTCACGCGAAACATTCGGTTCCCCTCCCTGGAGGAGTTAGGGGTGGGTATTTTTGCCAACCCGATCGAATGCCCAAGCGGAGTCAGTCGCAAATCGGCATTATCCTGCCTGAGCAGAATGCGGTATTCAGCCCGCGATGTGAACATGCGGTAGGGTTCCTCAGTACCTTTATTTATGAGATCATCGATCAGCACGCCGATGTATGCATCAGATCTTTTAAGAATGACGGGCTCGAGCTCATTGATCTTGCGGTGAGCATTTATTCCAGCCATCAATCCCTGGCAGGCGGCTTCCTCATAGCCCGTGGTTCCGTTTATCTGCCCTGCGAAGTAAAGGTTTTCGATGCGCTGCGTTTCTAGGGAAAGCTTTAACTGGTGTGGAGGGAAATAATCGTATTCGATGGCGTAGCCCGGGCGGAACATCTTGGCATGTTCCAGGCCGGGAATTTTTGTGAGGGCTTTGTATTGGACTTCTTCGGGAAGGGAAGTGGAGAACCCGTTCAGGTAAATTTCAACCGTATCCCATCCCTCGGGCTCCACGAAAAGCTGGTGGCGTTCCTTATCAGCAAAGCGGTTGATCTTATCTTCAATGGAAGGGCAATACCGCGGACCCACGCCTTTGATTCTTCCCGAGAACATGGGCGACTGCTCAAAACCGGTTTTCAAAATATCATGCACTTCCTGATTGGTGTAGGTGATCCAGCAGGAACGCTGCTCCCGATCCTCCGTCATTGCGAGTCCCGCATTTTCGCGGGACGAAGCAATCTCTATTTCTCGGGGATTGCTTCGTCGTTGCACTCCTCGCAATGACGAAGTATTTTCAAGAAACGAAAACTTCCCCGGATTCTCATCACCCTTCTGCTCCTCCATTTTTGAATAATCAATCGAACGACCATCAAGGCGTGGAGGAGTTCCTGTCTTCATCCTTCCGGATTCGAAACCGAGATTGATTAATTGCTCGGTGATTCCCGTGGCTGCTCTCTCTGCCACCCGACCGCCACCGAAATTTTTCTCCCCTATGTGAATAATGCCATTCAAGAAAGTGCCATTAGTGAGCACCACAGCTTGCGCCGGAATTTCATGACCCATTCCGGTCGAGACACCAATAACGCGATTGTCCTTTACGAGAATTCCTTTCACCATGTCCTGAAGGAAATCGACATTGGGAGTTTGTTCGAGCATCAGGCGCCACTCGCTTGCAAACTGCATGCGGTCATTCTGCGCACGCGGACTCCACATCGCCGGACCTTTTGAACGGTTCAGCATTCGGAATTGAATTGTGCTGTGATCAGTCACAATTCCCGAGTAGCCACCAAGCGCATCAATTTCCCGAACGATTTGTCCTTTCGCCACGCCACCCATAGCAGGATTGCAACTCATCTGTGCGATGGTTTGCATGTTCATCGTGATCAGCAACACCTTAGATCCGAGATTCGCCGCAGCCGCCGCGGCCTCGCATCCGGCATGTCCGGCACCAACCACAATCACATCGTATTTTGGAAACATTGTTTGAACTAAAAAATGGAACTGGCAAAAGTAGATGATTGGAACTTCTCATTTCATTTCTCGGAGCAGCTTCAGATACTCATCTTCCTTGCGGCGCATTTTATTTTTGTCTTTTTCTGTTTTATCAGAATAGCCGATGCAATGAAGCACCCCGTGAATCATCACGCGGTGAAGCTCGTCTTCATAACGCACGTTAAAGTATGTTGAGTTTTCCTTCACATGTTCCGTGCTGATGTAAATTTCAGCAATGAGTTTATCTCTCTCTGAGTAATCGAAGGTGATAATGTCAGTAAGTGTTTTGTGGTGAAGAAATTTTTTATTGAGTGAAAGAAGAAACTGATCATCGCAGAAAACAAAATCAATTTTCTCAATTCTTCGCTGCTCAATAAATGCGACTGCAAGAAGCCAATCAACAAGGCGTTTCTTGTTTTTAATTTTTTCAGAGAAATTCTGGAAGTGGAATGAAACCGGCATAGTTCATTTTCTTTTCTTCCTGAAAAATTCTTTCATCAATTCACTGCACTCCTCTTCCAAAATTCCCGACTCAACAATTGTTTTCGGATGAAGCGCTGAAGGCTTAAACAAGGTAAATCCTTTTTTAGGATCAGCCGCACCATAAACAAGAAAATCAATCTGCGCCCAGCCTATTGCGGAAGCGCACATCATGCACGGTTCAACCGTCACGTACATCGAGCATCCTTTCAAATATTTATTTCCGAAAAAATTCTCTGCCGCAGTAATGGCAAGAATTTCTGCATGAGCTGTTACGTCCTTCAATCTCTCTACCTGGTTGTATCCCTTCCCCACAATTTGATTTTGTGCAACGATGATGCACCCGACAGGAATCTCCTCGTCATCCAGAGCGCGAATGGCTTCTTTGAGCGCAAGACTCATATAATACTCATGCGATGGCTGTTTCATTTGTGCTGAAATATCGTGCGTACTTAATCGTTCAATGAAGAAATTTCACCTCTTTCAAAATTTACTCTGTGAAATTCGACATAGTTTCGCTTTACACTTTCAAATTTTTCTATCTTGGCGCCCTCAAAAAAGTGGGCTGTTTGCGTCGTTCGATCTTCGGTTTGATTCTCGTCTTGCTGTTCTCCACTTCCAACGCACAAAAGTTATGGTCGCTGGAAGACTGTGTTGCGTACGCCAAAGAAAATAACATTCAAATTAAGAAAGCGCAACTCACTCAGCAGCTCTCGGAATATTCGTTGTTTCAATCCAAAATGAATTTCCTTCCGAACATTAATGCAACAACGGGCTATTATTTCAATTTTGGAAAAACAATTGATCCAACTACAAACCTTTTCGTCACGCAAAATACTCAGACCAACACATTAGCGATTAATGGAAGTGTAGGTTTATTCAACGGCTTTCAGCGGTGGAACGGGCTAAAGCAAAGTCAATTTGATTTGCTCGCAAGCCAGGCAAGCACACAAGACATCATCAACAACGTTGAACTCTATGTTGTCGGTGGTTTTCTTGATGTAGTTTACGCAAAAGAAAATTTGTCCATCGCCGAAGATCAGCTTCAGCTTGCAAAAGATCAACTCGATCGTACGCAGAAATTAGTTGAGTCCGGCGCGCTGTCGCAATCTTCATTATATGATATTCAGGCACAGGAAGCGCAAAGTGAAGTGACGAAAGTAACGGCGCAGAACACGCTCGACAATGCGAAACTCAATCTAACTCAGCTTTTAGATTTAGCCGAACCGATTGACATTGTCGTTCCGGAAATAAATATGTCAGTGCAGCTTGAAGAGTTGAATCAAAACGTGAATGACATTTACAACATCGCGCTCGGCAATCAGCCTTCAATTCAGGCGGCGGACTATCAATTGAAAAGCGCAGAGAAAGGTGTTGATGTTGCGCGCGGAAGATTGTATCCCTCTCTTTCACTCTTCGGAAGTTTGACAACCAATTATTCCAATCTCTATTATCATTACACAACTGACAACAACACATTTCTTGCGATTCCTATCGGCTATGTGCAGGGAAGTTTCGACACCGTGTTTACTCTTGAGCATCCGATCACATCTTCTCCCGTAAAACTCACACAGCAGTATCATGACAACTTCGGTCAGGCATTCGGATTCTCACTCGACATTCCGATCTTCAACAATTGGCAGAACAGAACCTACGTTGATAAATCAAAGATCCAGGTGCTCGATGCGCAATACAATCTGGAATCGACAAAGCAAACATTGCTGAAAAATATTCAGACCGCTTACGGCGATGCAGTGGCGGGAAAGAATAGTTACGAAGCCGCGCTGAAAGCAGTCAGTTCCTTGCAAAAAGCTTTTGACGATGCGCAGCTGAAATTCAATGCAGGCGCCATCACTTCACTTGATTTCACAACTGCAAAAAATAACCTGAACAAAGCACAGGCTGATTTGCTTCAGTCCAAGTATCAATACATTTTCAAACTCAAGGTGCTCGATTTCTATCAAGGCAAACCTCTTACTCTTCAATAGACATGTTTAAAAACCGTTTAGTTATAATTCTCATCATCGTTGCAGTCATACTTGTGATTGTTCTTGTTATCGGGAAAAAACAGGGATGGATTGGCGGAGGAAGTGCGACCGAAGTGAGTGTAGAAAAAGTGAGCAGGAAGGACATAACAGAGCGTGTTTCTGCGAGCGGAAAAATTTATCCGCAGCGCGATGTGAAACTTAGCCCTGATGTTTCGGGAGAAGTTGTTGAGTTATATGTGAAGGAAGGAGATTCGGTGATCACAGGGCAGCTTCTTGCGAAAATAAAACCGGACATCTATCAGGCAGTGCTCGAGCGCGCACAAGCAGCAGAGAACACGTCCAAGGCAAATTACCTTCAGGCGAAAGCGGCGCTCACTCAATCCGATGCAGAATTTGATAAGGCCGAAAAAACTTACAACAGAAATAAATCACTGCACGATCAAAAAGTAATTTCCGATGCAGATTGGGAAGTGATAGAATCGGCCTACAAAACTGCAAAGGCCGCGGACGAAAGCGCACAGATGAATGTAGATGCAGCACAATACAATGTTCAAAGTGCAGAAGCCAGTGTGAAGGAAGCAGCAGAAGATTTGCGAAAGACAAACATCTATTCGCCGCTTAACGGCATCGTCACGAAATTAAATGTAGAGAAAGGAGAACGCGTTCTCGGAACTACGCAATTTGAAGGCACGGACATGCTGCACATTTCTGACCTGAATGCAATTGAAGCATGGGTTGATGTGAGTGAGAATGATGTATTGCGCGTGAAGTTGAATGATACAGCGGAAATCAAACTCGATGCATATCCTGATCGCATATTCAAGGGTCTCGTCGAACAAATCGGAAAATCGGCCAAGACGCCCGATGTGGGACAGAGCGAACAGGTCACAAACTTCCAGGTTAAGATTTGGATGTTGCCTGCATCGTATCACAAACTGAAAGATTCTGTGCAACAGAAATTTCCTTTCCTGCCCGGCATGTCAACCTCAGTGGACATCATGACGAAAAAAGTTTCCAGTGTTATGGCAGTGCCCATTCAATCGGTCACCACGAGAGCTGATACCTCAAAGATGATGGCATCAAAACCTGATTCTTCCAAAGCGAAAAATAACGCGGCGTCCAATGAAGTTGTTTTCATCAATGACAACGGAAAAGCTAAAACTGTGAGCGTAAAAACGGGAATTCAGGATGATGAGTACATCGAAATCATTTCGGGGTTGAAAGGCGATGAGGAGGTAATCAACGGTCCGTTCTCCGCGATTTCGCGAATGCTGAAAAATGGTGATCCGATCAAGGTGGTTGACAAATCAAAGCTCTTCAAGTCAGAGGCGCAGAAGTGATTTCCATAAATCACTGATCTCACTTCAAAATATCTCTCACAATTTTTACTTTCATTCTCTCTTAGCATGAATTCGAGTGAGAGTGTTTCGATGATAGGCGGCGGAAGCTGGGCCACGGCATTGGTGAAAGTGCTGAACGCAAATCATCATGACGTTGATTGGTGGATTCACAATCCGAGAATCGCCGAACATCTTCGCGCAAAGAATCACAATCCGAATTACATCAGCTCGGTGAATTTTCTGCCGGAGCTCATCAATCCTTCAAGTGATCTTGAAAAAGTTTTCCGGGCAAATGAAATTATTTTTCTCGCTGTGCCTTCGGCATTTTTGAAAAGTGCTTTGGAAATTCTTACTCCTCATCATTTCAAAAACAAGCTAATCGTCTCTGCTATTAAAGGAATGATTCCCGATGAAAATCTTCTGATCGCCGAATTTCTTGAAAAATATTTTTCAGTCGAAGAAAAAAACATCATCAACATCAGCGGACCGTGCCATGCTGAAGAAGTGGCGCTGGAAAAGCTTTCTTACCTCACACTTGCCTGCACGAATGCGGCGAATGCAAAACGCGCATGCGATCTGCTCACATGCGATTACATGCGCTGCACATCGAGTGATGATGTGTATGGAACTGAATATGCCGCTGTGCTGAAAAATATTTACGCCATCACTGCAGGAATTTTTCACGGACTTGGTTACGGAGATAATTTTCATGCCGTGCTCATTTCAAATTGCATTGAAGAAATGGAGCGTTTTCTCAAAGCGGTTCATCCGATCACCCGGGATATAAAAGACTCTGCTTACCTCGGCGATCTGCTCGTTACGGCTTATTCGCAATTCAGTCGCAACAGAACATTAGGCGCGATGGTCGGAAAAGGTTATTCAGTAAAAAATGCTTTACTTGAAATGAATATGGTAGCAGAAGGTTTCTACTCATCAAAGTGCATTCATGATGTGAACAAAAAATTCAAAGTCGAAATGCCGATTGCAGAAGCAACCTTCAGAACACTTCATGAAAACGGAATTGCAGCCGAAGAAATGAAACGCGTGACGGAATTAATCAGCTAAATAGATTCCAATACTTCTTTCGTGAATTCATTTCGCTGATCGCCGGTGTTGAGCGTTGAAGCCGGTTCAAACAACATCACTTCAACTTCTTTTTCAGCATTCGGGCGATGCTCGACGCCGCGCGGCACAATCAGAAATTCTCCTTGGTTCAGCGTGATCGTTTTCTCGCGCAGCTCCATGTTGAAGCTTCCTTTTACGACAAAGAACATTTCATCTTCGTTGTCGTGCTTATGCCACTTGAACGGACCGATGAACTTCACCAGCTTCACCATTTGTCCGTTGAGTTCGCCGGCAATCCGCGGATTCCAGAAATCATTGATGAGAGAAAATTTTTGAGCAACATTTATTTTTTCCATGGCTTATGGTTCTTGAAAGTGAAGAATCCAGTAGTATTTGAGTTTAATGAAATTGAGTAATTGCACTTTGCCTTCTAATTTTTCACGAATGAATTTCTCATCAGGAAAATTTTTGATGATTGTAAAAGTTTCTCCGTCTTCGAGTTTTCTTTGCTGATAAGTATTTCCGAATTCATCCGTTCGAACAATCGGCGTGCTGCTGCCCTCAACAAAATTATTATCAATGAAAACGAGTTCGCCATTTGAAGCAACATAAGATTGCATCAATTGCACGAAGTCATCCAATTCCTGCAGAGGAATGTGAGACCAGATAAATCCTGCAAAGAGTGATTCAAATTTCTTCTGCAATTTCAATCGATAAAAATCGCCGGAAGAGAAGGTCACATTGTTTTCGGCATAAGTTCTTGCTTTTGCAATATTCAACATTGCTTCATTAATGTCGATGGCAAAAATGCTAGTGGCGGTGTGAGCAATTCGTTCCGTCCAATAACCGGTGCCGCAGGCGATTTCCATAACTTCTTTTCCCGAGAAAATCTTTTGAAGAATTCCGGCGACTTCATCCAGCGTTTCTTTTCTCTCTCCGCGGTGATAGAGATTGTCGTATGAGGCGGCACGCCGGTGATAGTATTCGATGAGATCCACAACGGATTTTTTCGAAAACAAAATTATTACGAATCAACTTCTGCAGGCTGAAGTATTGGCTTCAGCATAAACTCGGGATGATCGGCGACGAGAGGAATAGTATTATCCGGTTTGTTTTTCCTCGGATCGCAGTGATAGCCGTAGATCTGATATCCATTTTGATGTTTCATCAAAACAGAATAATGAGTATGACCGGGAACAGGATCAAAAACCAGTTCATGAAAGACCGTAGCACTCTTGATTTTTTTCTTTTTCAGTTTTTGGAAAACGAAATCTCCATCTCCAATGTCGCCTGAATAGACGAGAGCATCATGACCTTCCCGAAAAATAAATCCGTACGTCTGATAGTCCTCAACATGCAAACCAAACGTATTGATGAAACTTACTTCGTTCACCTCTTTGATCGGTATCCACTCGACAAAATCATCTGTATTCATAAGTGCGAAAGCCAATGAGCGGCTAAGCTGCTTCCTGAACTTATTCGTCGGATAAATAATTTTCATCTTCTCACCTTTGCGTATATGTAAGGAATAATAAAGCAGCGTATTCACTAAACTTCCTGTGTGATCATTGTGAAGGTGCGTGATAAGGATGTAATCAATCGTGCTGAAGAGATCAAATTTTTTGAGGGTATCAAAAACCGTGAATCCACAATCAATCAGAAAAGATTTCCCGTTACAGGTTACCATGGCAGAGCTGTTGCCGTACTCCGATTCGAAGGCGCCACCGGTGCCGATGAATTTGATTTCCATTTAGAGAATAGAAGTCACAATGATAACAGAATTGCTTCGAATGGAAAAAGGCAATTCACTTATCGGTATGAAATACATGACTATTGGGATGAAATGACTTCCAGGAAAGCCAAAATTCCTGATAGGCGGGAATGGTCGTAAGTTGATTTCCATTCATCAAGCCCTCTGTGCAAGTGCCGTCATAATTCCAAAGTGAGTGCGTATTTGAATCGACAATCGCATTCAAACTATCGTTCTTTGTGAATGAAAGAATCTGATCGCCGGCTTTTCTGTTGAATGCATGAAAGCTCATGTTGTCCTGTTCAAGCCAAAGCGCAACAGAATTATTTCCGATTGTATCGTTAATGATCCGAAGTTTTCTCAAATCATTCCAGTCATAAACTTTACTTTGATCGCCAACCTGGACAGCAACAATCCACGAGTGTGAAAGCCATGAAACACTATCAGTATAAGTCAATCCATATCTCGTTTTTCCTGAATCATATTTTCTCAGCTGCTTGTACTCAGGGGTGAATCCGGGATCGGGTTGCAGTATGAGTGAATTGGGATGAATACGAAGCCAGGCTTTTAATGTCATTTGTTCAGACGGAATTTCTTTTAAATGTTGTCCTTTCATTTTTCCGGCAATGGCTTCTCCATTTTCCTGCAGCCACCAGCTTGTGGTTCCCACATCTTCGAACATGGCATCGAAATGATCCATCCCTCTCAGTCGGAATCGAATTCTTTGTCCGTTTAAATATTGGCTAAAGGCGCGGCCGCTTCGGCAAACAGTACAATAGGTCACATACACGGCAGTGTCTCCCACAGTATCCTGCACTAGGTGATGATAACCGATATACTGAATGGGATATGCTCTTGCTTCACCATTTATGGCGACACCGATTACAAGATTGTTACCGTCAACCACGCTTGATGATGCAGGAAGAAAGACCTTTTGTTTCGGTTCAAGAAAAATATGCTCTGCTGAAAACTTGTAGTTAGTGAGGTAGAGTACAGCAAAGTAGATCAGTACAAAAAATGTGGTTACGATTTTCTGAATGATTTTTCCTTTCCTCCAAAATGAAATGAACGGAAAGAGAACAAGCAATCCTCCGACTAATCTGAAAACATTAATGAAGCAGTGAAGAAAATGTGCAAACCCGGCGGTGTTGTAAATCTGACTTCCCGGCAACGGCATAATCAAGTACCAGCTCATTAATTCAGGAAGAATGAGCACAAGAATTCCGAGGGTGAAAAGCAGGGTGCGGCGATGCATAAATCAGGCAAACGAAAATTGCGTCTCAAAGTAGCGCAGCTTTACTGGTAAATTCTGTTAATGAAAAGTCAAAAAGTTTGCTTTGAGATCTTACTCATAAATAGTTTCCATCTTATCTTCCGTAAAATTTCTTTCTATGTCGAGGAGAAGAAAAATTCAGTTCGAGCAATTGCTGTGGATTGCGATTGCCTGGGTGATATCAGCATTTCTCATTGATAGTTATGACTACTTTCTACTGAACTCGGGCGCAGTGCTGAAGCTGGCGCCCAGCTATTCCTTTGGCACAAGTATTTTGTACGATAGTTTGGGTGCACTCCTGGGAGCGATAATGGTAGGGAGTTTTTTCGTTTTTTATCTCAATGAAAAATTCAGAGACAAGCCGTACGGGGTTTCCATCTTTCTAAACATCCTGACGTACGTCATTATCATGTCCGCGCTTATTTTCCTTTTCGGATTCACTTGGGTTCCGTACTACACCGGCCTGCACTTCGGCCAAACCGGCTATAAGCAAGCGTACCTCAACTATCTTTTTGATCCCTATCAGCTGAAAGGCATTCTTGTTTGGTCAATCATTGTTGCCATCACACAATTTGTATTGCTCATGAACACCAAATTTGGTCACGGAATTTTGTGGGACATCATTCGCGGAAAATATCATCTGCCCAAGGAGGAAATGCGAATCTTCATGTTTGCTGATTTGAATGACTCCACAACGATTGCAGAGAAACTCGGCAACGAACACTATCATGAATTGCTGCAGGATTATTTTTCTGACGTTACCAATCCCATCATCGACAATCATGGAGAAATTTTTCAGTACATCGGCGATGAAGTAATTGTGGCCTGGAATTATGAGAGCGGCATTGCTGGTAATCGGTGCATCTGTTGTTTTTTCGACATGAAGAGGGCGATTGAAAAAAACAGAAAACGTTATCTCGACAAATTCGGATTACTGCCGGAATTCAAGGCAGGAATTCATTTCGGAAAAGTGATTGTGGGAGAAATCGGAATCATAAAACGCGACATTACTTTCTCGGGCGATGTACTGAACACAACATCACGCATCGAAAGCAAATGCAAAGAATTCAATGTGGATGTGATTGCTTCGGATGATTTGCTCTCGCATCTTTCATTCGGTGAACAATTCATTACAAAACATCTTGGGTTCATCAAATTGAGAGGAAAAGAAAAGGAAGTGGGATTAAGTGCACTTTTGGTGCGGGCGTGACTTAAAAATGAGAATGAGCTTTCTGAATATAAAACTTTCATTTTTGTGATAAAGCCGTGATGCGATATCTTATTTTAAACAACCGCTCGCTTCTTTATGCCTTCCGCATCGTTATCGGATGTTTAATTGTTTGGTGGTCTCTCAACTTTGCCGGAGATGAAAAGAAGATTTACGCGATTATCTCAGTGATCGTGGTTTCAGAACCTGATCCTGATTTACTCCGTGTTTCTGTTGTTTCACGTATCATTAATACACTTATTGGTTGTGCGCTCGGGCTTTTGTTCATGTTCATCGCCGGCATCAACGTTTGGTCTCTGCTTACTGCGATAGTTATTTCAGTGCTCATCAGTACTTCATTTAAGAATTATCCGGCAAGCTGGAAACTCGCTCCCGTGACAGTTGCAATTATTGTGATACCTGCTATTACAGGTCATGAAGATTATCATCTTGCAATGCAAGTAGCCCTCGAACGCACCGGCGAAGTTTTATACGGCTCTTTAGTAGCACTGCTGCTCGGATTATTTTTCAATGCATGGAAAAAATATTGGATCCGCACGTACGCTGCAGCGGAAAATAAAAGCCCAGATACAAACCCGTAATTCTTTTTCAATTAAATTTCTTTAATATTAATTTCTTAACGATCCCCAAATTTTTTCTCATGCAAAACAAAACTGTGAAACCGGTTCCCGAAGGCTATCATACCCTCACTGCGTTCATCGTTGCAAGACAAGCCGCATCACTCATCGAATTCCTCAAAAGATCTTTCGATGCTAAAGAAAATTCAGTACACAAAACCCCTGAAGGAAAAATCATGCACGCTGAATTACAAATTGGTGATTCAAGACTGATGCTCAGCGATGAGACTGATCAATACCCTGCACTGCCTGCAATGATTTATATGTATTCAGAAGATGTTGATACTGCTTACAAAAAAGCAATTGAAGCAGGAGGCACATCACTTCGTCAACCCACTGATGAATTTTATGGTGACAGAAGTTGTGGCGTTAAAGATCCTTCCGGCAATCAATGGTGGATTGCAACTCACATTGAGGACGTTTCTTCTGAAGAAATGAAAAGGCGCGAAGAAGAATGGAGAAAACAGCAGCAGCAAACACAATAAAAATTTTTTGTTTGAAAAAAATCGGGCGCGAACTTCTGTACGCGCCCGATAAACCCACACACCAATTTAATCTTAGTCTGTAATTGTCAACTTCCCGCTGTAAAGGATTTTATTCTCTTTAATGACGTTGAACAGATAAATGTTTGAAGACAAATTTTTTCTGTAAATAGTGAATGAATTCTGCTGAGTTAAATTAATTCTCTGAACCTCTCTTCCCATCACATCATAAATTACAAATACTCCATTCTGAAAATTTTCAATTGCCGAATTGATAGAAACGGTTGCCTGATCACTGAAAGGATTGGGATAAACAGTGACGTCGAAAGAAGGCGACGGCGTTTCATTAATTCCAATGATGGTACAAACATCAGTTGCAGTACCTCCTTCACTCTCTGCCTGAACTGAAAAACTTGTCACGCCTCCTGACGACACTTGTGTATTCGACGGACTGGCCGTGAAATTTACAGCAGAGTGATACGTGGTTCCAGTGTTCAATTGACCGCACGCAGTATTACCGAGACCATCTGTCTTCACTAAATATAAATGTTCGCCGCCGCCACTCTCAGGAAAACCCTGCGTTACACCTCCGATCACAAAACCCCCATCATTTGTTTGTTTCAGGAATGCTGCGTCATCATCTTCACTGCTGCCATAAGTTTTTGTCCAGAGTGTGTCACCGTTTGCATCTGTTTTCACCAGATAAAAATCATCACCACCTGCTCCGAAATTGCTGATGTAACCGGTGAAAGCATAACCTCCGTCATTAGTTATAGATACTGATGAAGCAGAAGCATCACTCGATTCATCATTGGTTCCATAAGCTTTGCCCCATTGAACATTTCCCGTACTGTCAGTCTTCATCAGAAAAGCGGCCTCACCAAAAAATCCATCGCTTGTTCCTGTAACAATATATCCGTGATCAGAAGTTTGGAGTGCTGAACTTCCGATATCATTATTGTTCGCTCCGCTGCCATAAGCTTTTGACCATTGAAGATTGCCGCTGGCATCGGTTTTAATTAAATAAACATCGCCTGTACTGTCAGCAAAACTTTTTGTTACACCGCTAATGATGTAGCCACCATCATTAGTTATAGCGACTGAACTTGCATCATCATCATTGCTTCCTCCGAAAGTTTTCGTCCATGAAATATTTCCGGAAGAATCTGTTTTCACTAAATAAATATCATCACCACCGGCACCATAATTACTGATGTAGCCGGTGAAGACGTATCCGCCATCACTCGTCTGTTGAATGGATGAAGCAGATGCATCACTTGAATTATCGCCGCTGCCGTAAATATTTGACCAGACGACGCCACCGGCTTCATCTGTCTTTACCAGCAAAACATTTTCACCGCCTGAACTCAACGTGACACCGACAATAGCATAACCACCATCTGATGTTTGAATCACGTAGCTTGCATCATCAGCGTCTTGTTCGCCATAAACTTTTGTCCAGGAAATGGCTCCCGCAGAATTTGTTTTCACCAGATAAAAATCATCATCACCCTCTCCGAAATTGCTGATGTATCCAGTAGCGATGTATCCGCCATCGCTTGTCGGTTGAACACAAGAACCCGAAGCATCACTCGTGCTGTCAGATGTTCCATAAACTTTTTGAAATACACTTGCTCCCTCGTCTTTTTGTGAAGAATGAGTTTGCGCCGTTGTGGTGAATGACTGAATCAGGAAAAAATTTCCGCAGAGAAAAATAAATATCGGGCGAGTAAAATTTGTTTTCATAAAAATGTTTTCACCAAAATTAGAGTGAGCCCGAGTCACGGAAATGTCAGAGGAAACTGAATGGAAAATTTCTGCCACTGAACAGGATTAGCAATTTCAGCAATAACAAATTTGTTTCTGAACTTTACCGCATTCATGGAATCCGTCTATTACATTCCTCTTTTTACCTGCACACTTTCCATTATCTTTAGCATTCAGCTTTACAGGCATTGGCGCACGAAGAAGCAAAGTCTCTATTTGTTTTGGTGGATGCTGGGTGTGCTCACATTCGGTGCAGGAACATTTACAGAAAGCTTCAATACTCTCACCGGATGGCATGAATGGAATTTCAAAGCATGGTACATCACGGGCGCTTTACTTGGCGGCGCGCCGCTTGCACAAGGGACAGTTTATCTTCTGCTGAAAAGAAGAACGGCCAATATTCTCACAGCAATTTTTCTCACGCTCGTAATCATCGCTTCAACTTGCGTGGTTCTCTCTCCTGTTGATCGCTCTAAAGTGGAGCCGATGCGGTTTTCAGGAAATGTTTTTGTGTGGCAATGGGTGAGATATTTTTCTCCATTCATCAATCTTTATGCAATGATTTTTCTTGTAGGTGGCGCAATTTATTCGGCCATTCTTTATTTCAGCAAGAAAGGAAGTTCAGTGCGCGCATGGGGAAATGTGATGATTGCTGTGGGTGCTTTGCTTCCCGGCATCGGCGGCTCAGCAACTCGCCTCGGTCATGTTGAAGTGCTTTACATCACGGAGTTCATCGGATTGTGTTTGATTTTCTCTGCGTATTTGGTGATGAAAAAAGATTCTGCTTCTTCCGTGCACGTTGCGCAAAGTGCAGCATAGTCATTCGCGAAACCTTTTTCATTCTTAATTTGTATTTCTTTTTCTGCATTCATGCATCGAAAAGATTTCATAAGAATCATTTCAACATTCACTGCCATGAGCACATTGAGTTCATTAAAGTCTTTTGCCGATAACCTGAAAGAACAGGATGACAAAATGCCACTGCTGTTTGTCGGGCATGGTTCGCCGATGAATGGAATTGAAGACAATGAATTTTCTCGTCGATGGAATCAAATGGGAAAAGAAATTCCGCAACCGAAAGCAGTGTTGTGCATTTCTGCGCACTGGCTCACGAATGGAACTGCGGTGACGGCAATGCAGCATCCGCAAACCATCCATGACTTCGGCGGATTCCCGCAACAATTGTTCGATGTACAATATCCTGCACCGGGAAATCCTGAACTCGCGAAGGAAACTTCCGAAATGATTCACACAACTAAAGTCGGACTCGATCACGAGTGGGGATTGGATCACGGAACATGGAGTGTGGTGAAACAGATGTATCCCGAAGCAAAAATTCCTGTGCTGCAATTGAGCATTGACTATTACAAGCCCGCGCAATTCCATTACGATCTTGCTAAAGAAATTTCTGAATTGAGAAAGAAAGGCGTGCTGATCGTTGGCAGTGGAAACATGGTTCACAATCTTCGCATGATTGAGTGGAATAAAAATCCTGATGCTGCTTATGGCTATGACTGGGCTATTGAGATGAATGAAAAATTCAAGAAAGCGATTCTGGAAAATGATCATCAGTCGCTGATCAACTATCAAAACTTTGGTGCCGCCGGAAAGAATGCTATTCCGACTCCGGATCACTACTACCCGCTCATGTATGTGTTGGGACTGAAAGAAAAGAATGAAAACATTTCCTTCTTCAATGACAAGGCAGTGATGGGATCGGTGACGATGACTTCTGTGAAGATTGATTCGTAGTCGTCAACTACGTATTACTTCAGCTATTCCCGTCTTCCTTATGAACTGAATATTTTTGTCAGATTACGGTCTCATGATCAAATCGCGACCATATCATTTCAATGATGTCCGGCTTTTTCTAATTCTGATTCCGCTTATAGCGGCCATCAACTATCATCTCACCTACATTAATATCCATCTCGATTGGCATCTTGTCTTCACGTATCTCATCGATGTGCAACAAGGTTATGTTGCAGTGTTCTGCGTTCGCGCAATCATTCTTTACATGGATCGCGTTTATCCATATAGCCGCAATGCGCTCAATCGGGTTCTGCTTCAAACATTCATTACCACTGTTGTCGGCGACGCAGTGATCATCATTCAAACGATGATCATGAACGATCTCTTCACCGATCATCCGATTCCGATTTCATTTTTTACGATGGACATGGTGATTATCTCCATCTGGTTTTTGGTGGTGAATGGTATCTATATCGGTCTACATTATTATACTGAATGGCAAAATGCAGAAGCAGCGAGAAAAAATGAGCAACACATCCGCTCAGAAGGATACATGGTGAAATTCGGAAAGAAGAATCTCTCCGTTGCATTTTCAGAAATTGCCGGTTTTACCATCGACAATGATTACGCAGTGCTCATCACCACTGAACCCAAAAATTATTATCTCGATGAATCACTCGATGCCGTAGAAAAAAAACTGCCGGCCGAAATGTTCTTTCGCCTGAACCGAAGATTCATCGTTCACCGTCAACTTGTAACCGGATTTGACCGCGGTGAAAACGGAAAGATTGATGTGCTTATAAAAGTGTCGGAGCACATTCCCGAATCAATTCCTGTCAGCCGGTTAAGAGCGCCCGCATTCAAAAGCTGGTTTCAGATGGATTAATTGCTGCATTTCGGAGGAAACTCTGCTACACTTCGCCGGAAATTGTCATGCAGTTATTGCTTTTCCATTTTTTACCACCGCACCTTTGCATCACAAATTTTATTCTGCAATGAAAAATGCCTTCCTGAGTTTTTCTCTGATCCTGATGATTCAGTCACTTGGTCATGCACAAACCACAGAAAATTCTAATAAAGACTATCGGAATTTTCCGTTGATCGTAAGCGTCAACTTCCAAAATTTAGCAATGCCATTTAAAGATCTCGGTTCAAATTTTTCTCATGTAGGAATTCTTGTGGGAACTGAAATCAGTTTGAACGGAAAACAAAATTGGGCGCAGCAGATTCAGGCAGGATATTATTTCAATCGCGATGCGGGCAATGGCATCATGGCGTACACCCAAACAATTTACCGGCCAACTATTGTCGATCATTTTTATGCTGAGGTAAAAGTTGGATTGGGTTGGCAGCGAGTTTTTCATCCGGTCGATGCTTACGTTTTTGAAAACGGACAATATGTTTCAACTGCCGGCGGTAAATCACAGTTGATTGTTCCGATTGGAATTTCCGTTGGCTACAATGATTATAAGGAGAGCACCTATGCAGCGCCTTTCATCAGCTACCAGGTGATTCCTGCTCTTTTTTACAACGATGGAATTCCGCTGAATTTCTATTCGCTCTTCCAGGTCGGCACCAGAATTCATTTCAAATAACAAATCAAGAATCCTCCGTCATGAAATATTTAGCATTCGTTCTCATTGCTTTTCTCACCACATCATGCAGCAAACAAACGTGGGAGATTACAACGAGCACGTGCACGCTTGATGAAAACATCAATGATCAATATTCAAAAGCCGCGCAGTTGCAAAGCATCATCGACAAATACACCAAGCAGGGAATTCCGGGCATTGCCATCGCCGTTTATTCGAGTGAAGGATATTGGGCAAGTGCTTCCGGTTATTCGAAGATCGAAACCAAAATGCCGATGCAGCCGTGCAATCTTCAATATTCACAAAGTGTTTCGAAGACGTATATGGCTGTGGCGATTTTGAAATTAGCTGAAGAAGGAAAAATTAATCTCGATGATAAGATCACCAAATATTTGCCGCAGGATGTAATTGAAAAAGTTTCCGGCGCCGATCAAATGACGGTGAGAATGTTGCTCAATCACACTTCCGGCGTGGCTGAATACAATGATGATCCGGCTTACGTGAGCTATTTACTCGAGCATCCGCTTCATGTCTTCACCACAATGGACTATCTCGATTATATCAAAGGTGACAAAGTGCAATTTCCTGCGGGAAGCAAATACCAATACACCAACACAAACTATCTGCTGCTTGCTCTCATCGGCGATCAGATCACCGGCGATCATGCAAAATATATTCGCGATGAAATTTTTAAACCGCTGGTATTGATGCATTCATTTTATCACGATGATGCGAACTATCTCAACCAACCTGATTTGGTGAATTCGTATTGGGATCGTTACAGCAATGGCGTCATCGAGAATTGCTCGCAAATGCAGAATGTAAATGTGGGCTCATTAATCGGTGACGATGGAATGATTGCCTCGCCGATTGACTACATTAAATTTTTGAAAGGACTTTTCGAAGGACAACTTATTTCGCAGACTTCGCTCGATCAGATGCTCACGTTTGTAAAAAATGACACAGCGAAAGATGCTTATGGCTATGGATTGGGAATTCATAATGATCCTTACAAAGGACATCCTGAGTATGGTCACACGGGTGGCGGCATCGGCGCCGGTTGTGAACTCGGATATCTTCCTGATTCAAATGTTTATTTTTTCGTGGCGCTGAATATGGGCACCGTCATCAGCAGTCCAATTACGGATCAAGCATCAAACATCAGAGAAGAAATTCTTGATGTACTAATGGAGTGAGAAGCTGATTAGAAATAATTCAAAAAACAGAGGGCTACGCCGCTTCTCGATGGACTCCCCGATAAAATCGGGATGAACTCCGTGAACTCGCGCGGAGGTGTCAGTTCGAGTTTATCGAGAACTTGTGGAGCCATAAGATTAATTCCGGATAATTTCAAAACCGTTTCTAATTAATAAGGCTGAATTATTCTTTCGACAAAAAATTCTTTTCTCATCTGTATCCTTTTCCTGTTCGGCCGTTATGAGAGAAATATTTTTTCATGCGTTCTCTCCTTTTATTGCTGCTGATAGCCATAAGCAGCGGATCCTTTTCTCAGTCATTCACACAAACATTACGCGGCAACATCGTCGATAACCAGGTGCAGCAATCGTTGATTGGTGCAACAATCGTTGTCATGAATACCAATCCAACACTCGGTGCGTCGAGTGATGAGAAAGGAAATTTCAGAATCGATCATGTGCCTGTCGGAACGTACAATGTTCAGGTAACGTACATCGGTTACGAGCCGAAAATGATTCCCAATGTCATCATCAGTTCAGGAAAGGAAACAGTACTGACGATTGAAATGAAAGAATCCGTGATTGAAGGAAAGGAAGTAGTCGTGACGGCCGACAAAAGAAAAGATCAGCCGCTGAATGAGATGAGTGCCGTGAGTGCACGAACATTTTCAGTAGAAGAAACTCAGCGTTATGCTGCCGCAGTAAATGATCCCGGAAGAATGGTGATCTCGTATGCGGGAGTTGTCTCGGCTGATGATGGCAATAATACGATTACCATTCGCGGCAATTCTCCCGATGGTTTGTTATGGCGGATGGAAGGAATTGAAGTGCCGAACCCGAATCATTTTTCGAATGTCGGTTCATCAGGTGGTGGTATCTCTATTTTAAATGCACAGATTCTTGCGAACTCTGATTTCATGACGGCTGCTTTTCCGGCAGAATATGGTGATGCACTTTCCGGAGTTTTTGATTTGCGATTGCGAAGAGGAAATAACGAGCGAACAGAATTTACAGCACAAGCGGGATTTCTTGGAGTGAGTGCCGCTGTCGAAGGTCCGTTCAGTAAAAATTACAACGGATCGTATCTCGTCAATTATCGTTATTCAACACTCACCATTCTTTCAAAAATCGGAGTGTCCATCGGTGACAACACGACTAACTTCCAGGATTTGACGTACAATGTTTATCTGCCAACAAAAAAGTTTGGCTACTTCACGCTTTTTGGTTTTGGTGGATTGAGTGATCAGAAATATCATCTCGTTTATGATTCTACTCAGTGGCAACATTTCTATGATCGCTATGGCGGAAAATATTTTGCAAACACAGGAGTGGCTGGCTTCACGCATTCTTATTTGTTCGGATCAAGAGCGTATTTGAAAACTGCACTTGCCATTTCTACCACCGGTAATGGTGAAGACGATCTCTACATCAATGATGACTATCATACGATTCCTTTTTTCCATTCCGATTATCAGCAACACAGGCAAACACTTTCATCGGTGCTGAACTATAAATTCAATTCAAAACTTTCTCTGCGCAGCGGAATTATCACCACGCGATGGCAATACAGTCTGGTGAATCAAAATGCTGACAGCGTCACTGATCCGCTCATCACTTACATCGATCAGAGTGGAACCACATTTCTCTCGCAGGCATTTTCGCAAGCGCAATATCGACTAAGTGAAAAGACGACACTCAACGGCGGATTGCATTACCAGATTCTTTGGTTGAATCATTCGCAGGCGCTGGAGCCACGGATTTCGATTGAGCAACATCTCAACGAAAAGCAAACGCTCGCTTTCGGTTATGGTTTGCATAGTCAAACACAACCGATCGGAGTTTACTTCACGGAAGAAACCCATGACGGAAAAACGATTCAGCCCAATCATGATCTTGGTTTTAGCAAAGCGCATCACTTTGTTCTCTCGTACAATTATCTCTTCAATCCGAATCTTCGGGTGAAAACTGAATTGTATTACCAGGCACTGTTTGATATTCCTGTTTCGCGCGATTCAGCCACCTCATTAAGTCTTGTAAATTCGGAAGGAGGTTTTGAAACGGAAGCATTGGCAAACAAAGGCACAGGAAAAAATTACGGGCTTGAAATAACAGTAGAGAAATTTCTTTCGAACCGGTATTACTTCATGCTCTCCAACTCATTCTTTCAATCGAAGTACAAAGGTTCAGATGGAATTGAGCGAAACACAAGATGGAACAGCGGTTACAACATTGTGTTCACCGGCGGAAAAGAATTTGTGCTCTCGAAACAAAATGATCACACACTGCTTGGCTTCAATGCAAAAGTTATTTACACCGGAGGATTCCGGACGACACCGATTGATTTGAATCAGTCCATCGCAAAAGGTGAAACGGTAACCGATGATTCAAAAGCATTTTCTATTCAGAATCCTGATTACTTCAGAATTGATTTGGGTGTAAGCTTGAAACTGAATCGCCCGAAACTCACGAGCACATTTCTGCTCGACATTCAGAATGCAACGAATCATCAAAATGTGTTCGGACAATATTTCGAGCCGAGTGATGGAACCATTGTTACATATTATTCAACGCCTCTGATTCCCGTATTCAGCTATCGCGTGGAGTTTTAGAAAATTCAACTGGTTTATTCCAAACAAATCAAAATGACGAAGTCATTTTAACAATCGGATTTTTTCTCAACTCAGGATATGAATCATAAAATTGGCGCAGGCGGAGCGGTAATTTAGCAGCCAGACACTTTGGATTGGCGTTGGACAATCCATGTGCAGACTGTTATGAAGTGGGTGAAACGCATCTTTATTGTGGGTGGCACTTTGCTTGTTATTGCCATCGTACTTGCCATTGCTTTCATCTCGCCCATTACAAAATTCATCCTCGAGAAATACAGTAAGCAGTGGCTCGGAAGGCAAATTGCCATGACCGATCTCTCTCTTAATTTTTTCACCGGTTCATTCACCATTACAGGGTTTCGGGCTTTTGAACCAAATGAGAAAGATGTCTTTATTTCTGCTGACACACTCGAAGGAAATTTCTCGCACTGGAAATTATTGAGGCATGAAATCGAATTCAACAAGATGAAACTCCGGGGTTCTGTCATTCACATTTCACAGCTGCGAAATCACTTTTCTTTTGATGATGTGGTGCTGCATTTTTCAGGACCGGGAAATGGCACAACGGCGAAGAAGCGCAAACCAATGGCGTACTGGATCGGTAACTTTTCCATTGATAGCGGCACTGTCTATTATGAAAATAAAACGTTGGGAAGGATTGACACTTTTCAGCACGTCAATTTTAATTTCCCGGTTTTAGGAAGCGATGTACCCATCACGCATTTTCATGTTGACTTCTCTCCCATTCAAGGAGGTAAAATAAAAGCAGACATGATTTTACAGATGAAAACTTTTAACTATGGTTTTCATATTCAACTTGACCGCTTTAATCTTATCAAATACTATGCAGCCCTTCGTTCCATGCTGAAGGTGGCTTCATTCCACGGTTATATGACCGGCGAACTCAATGTCACCGGCACGTTCAAAACCCGTGGTGCGGTTGCCGCATCGGGAAAGATTTCCATTGACAGTCTTGCTATCAAGGATGCCGAGGGTGAAGTCTTTGCTTCACTGAACCAGTTTCTGCTCGACATCGATACGATCAATGTAGCGCAGAACATTTTCAATTTTCACAAGATCCTTTTTGACGAACCTTATTTCAAGCTCGACAAGTTCAGTAACGGAAATAATCTGTCGCGAATGCTGGTGCGCACTAAAACCCGGTCTTACCAAAGCGATTCATCAATGGTTGGAGATACCTCCTCCGCTAATCAACCTCTTGATTACTCTAACATCTTTACGCTCATCTGGTCTTACGGAAAATTCATCGCCAAAAATTTCCCCATCAGCAATTACAAAGCTGAAAGCATCTTACTTCAAAATGGTCAGTTCATTTATGACGACTATTCGCTCGAAGATCGATTCACCTATGACGTAACCAGCCTCCGGCTTCAGTCCGCTTCTGTCAGTTCAACGAACAAGCAGGTTGGGCTTAGTTACCATGCAGTGCTCAATCACTATGGCGGGCTCAACGGCACACTCCGCTCCTCTCCTGATTTCAAACACATGAACATTGATTACGTGATGGACAAAATCAAAGCGCCGGACTTCAACGCTTATACAAGACATTATCTGGCTACGCCGTTTTTTGATGGTCTTCTCGATTACACGGCTCACATAACCATTGATACGGGTTGGGTGTCGAGTGAAAACAAAATCAATATCATCAATCTCGTCGCCGGAAAGAAGATCGAAAGCAAACCGGTTTACAAATGGCCGGTGCGACTGACTGTCTCTCTTCTCAAGGATGTACATGGAGACATCGCTCTTGATATTCCCATTGAAGGTAATCTCAATGACCCCAACTATCATCTTGGAAAAGTGGTATGGCAGGCGGTCGAGAATCTTTTCATAAAAGCCGTGAATGTACCTGCGAAATTGCTGTCCGGAATTTTCGGGGATAATGAAGAGGACTTGAAAGAAATTCCTTTCGATTACTTGCAAAGAGAATTTGAAAAGTCACAATACAAGAAGTTAAATCTTGTTGCTAAAGTGCTGAAGCAAAAACCCGAATTGAATGTGCAGCTCACGCAACTCACCGACACCATTGCCGAGCGGGAAGAGCTCGCGCTGCATGATGCAAAGCTGAAGTATTACACTGAGCGACTCAAGACAACGCCGGGTGACACGCTTTCTGAAGAAGATGAAGAAAAACTGGAAGACATTCAGAATAAAGATTCCCTCTTCAATGCCTATCTCAACGAGAAACTTCAAATAGCTTCTTCCCAATTGATTTCAACTCAGGAAAAATCAATCCGGCTCATTGGGTTCCGTCAGGTTGAAAAAGAGTTGCAGCAGCTCCTGCAGCAGAGAAACGATGCAGTGCTCAACTATCTCATCACCGAAAAATCCATTGCGCCCGAACGAGTGCGTGTGGTGAATAACCATGACCCATTAAAGAGTACCGGTTTGCCGGAGCCTAGATATCTCGTAACTTATTGGGAAGAAGAATAAGCCAATCTCATGCCTCATCAATCTTTCGCTTGTTGGATCTCCTCTTTGTTTTCTTCCGGTAATTGAAAACTTCTTCATCCACCATAATCGCTTCCTGCAAAAGTTCCATCAAAACTTCTTCATTGATTTCCTTCACATCATAATAACGGATCAATCCAAAACGTTTTCGGTTTCCCATTTCTATAATTCCTTGCTCATTCGACATTTCATTGCCGCGGCAAAAACCGATGAACACTCCTTTCCTCGGTCCACCTGCAGATGACGCCGGCCAAATGCATGTAACGCGACGATGACGGAAATAATAAGGAACGCCGTAAGAAAATTCTTCTTTGAAATCCGGCGCTGCTTGTAAAATGATTTCGCGGAGACGGAGGGCAATTGCTTTTTCTTCTTTTGGAAGATCATGAAAGAAATCATCGAGTGATTGCATGGCAAACAGCAGAGAACTGTTTAAATATAAAAACTCGCAGCGACCTCACACAGAAGTGAGACCGCTGCGATTTTTTTTCATGGCAGGAAAAATCTCTATTGTTGTTTTTGCATTGCTTCCTTCTCTTCGTGCCTCTTCTCAAATGAGTAGCTGATCACCAATCCTAATCCTCCGCAGATGCCGATCATCGCAAAATAAATAGCGGTTGACTTATCGTCGGGAGTCATCAGGACATAGGAGGTGAGATAGAATGCAAGCAACAATCCAACACCAACGCCGCAAAGGATCAATCCCCACTTGAGTGTTTGTAACGGCCGATAACGTGGTCTCTGTTTGGTACGCGGATCCATGCCACGCTCGATCATGGCCATGTTTTCTTTATTGCTTAAATAGCGAAGTCCGAAAACCATCGCAAAAGCGCCGAGAGTAATTAAGATCGGAACAAGAATGCCTTCCATTTTATTATTGTTTTAGAGTTTAAAAATGTTTTTGAATCATGAACACCCCATTTGACAACCCTTTTTGAATTCAGGTTACACCCCATTTGAAAAAATTTTCCGGTAACTTTCAGCTTTCGTGTAACCTCCTCCTTAATAACAGCGACTCATTAAGGCAATGCCCGACCAAACCACGGACGTAGCGCTTATCGACCAGGTACTTGCAGGAAATCAATCGGCATTTGCCGAGTTGGTCGAGCGGTATAAGAAATACGTTTTTACTGTGGCGCTGAATTTCGTGAAGAGCCGGGAAGATGCAGAAGAAATTTCACAGGATTGTTTCGTGAAAACGTATCGTTCTTTGGCAACCTTTCAGCGGCAGTCGAAATTTTCGACGTGGCTTTACGGTATCGTGTATCACACGTCGATGACATTTTTGAGAAAGAAGAAAATGGACAAGGTTTCGATCGATGATGAAGAAACTTTTATTCAGCTTGAAAGTAAAGAATCAGACTTCAGGGCTGATAAAGCGGAGAAGAAATCGAGAAATGAATATGTACAGCAGGCAATGAAGATGCTTTTGCCGGATGATGCAATGATCTTAACTTTGTTCTACCAGGGCGAACAATCGCTGGAAGAAATAGCAACTGCCACGGGCTTTGAAGCAAATACCGTTAAAGTGAAACTTCATCGGGCGCGGCAGCGACTAAGAGATAAGTTGGAGTTATTATTGAAAGGTGAAGTGAAGGATTTGATACATTGAATGAAGCGTCATTGCGAGGAACGAAGGGAAAGCAATGTGAGAAAGCGTGACGAAGCAATCTGTTCGGATTAAAAAAATAGAGATGAAACCAATTGAAGAACGGCTTTGGGATTACATCGATGGAAATTCTTCCGCGGAAGAAAAAATTGCCATCGAGCAATTGCTGCAAACTGATTCATCAGTAAAGCAATTGCATGAAGAATTTCTTGCCATCAACACTTCACTGAAGTTTTCAGAATTGGAGGAACCTTCTCTGCGTTTCACCAAAAACATTATGGAGCAAATTGCTCTTGAACCAACTCCGAAGGCACTTCACACGAAAGTGGATAAGCGCATTATTAATGTGATCGCCGGTTTTTTCATCCTCACACTTTCTGTTCTCATCATTTTTTCGCTCACACAAATTAACTGGAACCAGGGCTTCGATGGATTTTCATTCAATCTGCCCAATATTGACTGGAATAATTATTTCGGAAGCGCCTATGTGCAAGGAGCTCTCATCCTTTTTGTAATTGCAGGACTCGCACTGCTCGACCGATACCGCCACCTGCGCAAGATGGGTCACGGGTAAAATCATTTTTCAATCCCATAAGTTTTTGCATTTTTATAGAGTGAAAAAGGCGTTCCTGATTTCTGTATTTTCACTTGCATCTGTCGCCAGCCAGGCGCAAAACAGTTTGCCATTTCTGAAATTAGATGCAGCGTCATTCGGAATCAACTTCATTGATCCCGGAGATCAGTCGCTGACTTTTGAACAGATAAGCGCATTTGCAAAAGATGCATCGCTATTCACCCCTATCGATTTGAGCGATTATAGTGAGGGAAAGTTGCAGATTAAGATCACGGAAAACGGCGACATCGTTTTTCAATCTCCGACCGGTGCGGTGGATGATCAAAAGCTAATTACTTCAATGAGATTTAATGTGCTGGGTTCTTTCAGCATTTTTCAGAAATCAAAAAATGATTATGCAAAGCATGAAGAATTACGCTTGGGGATATTTTACCAGCCGTATCAGTTTCAGCAAGCCAATTATCTGAAAACTGAAAAGATCTCCGATGATTCTATTGTCTATCACTACGCCTATTACGATTCATGGACACCTGTTGCTGGAATTGAAGGAGCATTTATTTTTCGCACTTCGCCTGAGAAGTGGATCAGCGCTTATGCAGGTTTGGGGGTGAACGCCGGTTTTTCTGTTCATCCCCGAACAGCAGAAACTTTTGGTGTGGTGACAAGCAAGATGACTTCCGATTCATCATCCGGAACTGAAATTCCTGTTTACCAATTCAGGATTCTATCCGATACTCAAAACGTATTTTCAGGCAAGTCTTCTTTTCTTCTCGAAGGAAAAATTCCTTTGGGCCTAAACTTCAGGCTGTATAAAGAATTATATGTTTTTGCAGAGGGCGATATTTCCATTTCAAAACAGTTCTACTTAGGCGCTCCCTCGCTTAATCAGGGCTGGTCTTTCAATGAAGTCGCCGGATTAAGAATCAGAATCTGAAAATCTTCGTACAACAAAATATTTCTGACGCATTCAGAAATTTCTCTGAATGATGATCGTTTCAATTGTTCGTAGTTTTGGCGTTATTGATTTTGAATGAGAAAAGCAGGATTATTACTAATTATTCAATTATGGGCAGCTACTTTTATAAGAGGTCAGCAAATTGTCCCTTGCGGCACCGATCTCTATATCCAAATGCAAACGTCAAAAGATCCATTCTACCTAAAGCGAATACAAGCCGCCCAGGATGAAATTAATAACTGGAGAAACGCGCACCCCGAAGAAGTGCGATCGACCTATGTGGTTCCAGTTGTCGTTCATGTGATCTGGAACAAGACCATTCAAAATATTTCTGACCAACAAGTGCAGTCGCAAATTGACGTGCTCAATGAAGATTTTAATCGGTTGAATGCTGATACATCAAAGACGCCTGCACCATTCAAACCTGTGGCAGGTGGCATTTCAATAAAATTCTGTCTTGCTGCGTATGATCCTTCAGGCAATCCAACAAACGGCATTACGCGCACGCAAACCGATGTCACTTCATTTTACCTCGGCGATAGTATGAAACATACTTCACAGGGTGGTGAGGATGCATGGCCGAGTTCAGAATATCTGAATATCTGGGTTTGTAATCTGGCGGGAGGTGTACTTGGTTATGCAGTGATGCCCTCTGTGGGAAATCCACCTGATGAGGATGGATTGGTGGTGCGATATAATGCCTTCGGAAGAGTGGGCGTGCTTGATCCCTCTTATAACAAAGGAAGAACAACCTCACATGAGACCGGGCATTGGTTCGGCTTATATCACACATTCGAAGGCGGATGTTTGTCTCAGGATAATTGCGATGATACGCCTCCGGAGGCAGAAGCCGTTTATGGTTGTCCCCAATTCCCGCACATCTCTTGCAGTAATGGACCTAATGGTGATATGTTCATGGATTACATGGACTATACCAATGATGTTTGCATGAACATGTTCACGAAATGCCAGTGTTCAATCATGGAAGGGGTGCTCAATGATCCTGCATTGCGTAAATCATTGCAGAATTCACCGGGCGGATGTGTGGGTGTTGCATTCAATCTCGATGCATCAATCAGCACAGTTGTTTTTCCTTTTGATACCCTGGATCAACAAGCTTTCGAACCCCACGTGCAATTGACTAATGACGGATCGGAAGACATCACTTATGTAAAGATCAATTACCAGGTAGACGGACAACCCATAAGCACATACGAGTATAATGGTGACTTGGGCTCATTGCAATCGATCCCAGTGATACTGCCTGTGTATTTCACAGGAGAAGGCGGTCATGTTTTTTATGCGTGGACATCCGATCCAAACCATGGAACCGATCAGTTCATTCATAACGACTCCGCACAGAATACATTTTTTGTAAAGAGCACCGTTCCGAAAAACACAAACTCAATCGACTCAGTTCTCACTAACGGACCATTTACATTTCACATTCAAAATCCCGGTGCAGGAATTATGCACTACCAGATCGTGAATGTGCTCGGGCAAATTGTTTTTGAAGCAGATGCTGATATAATTCAGAATTCATCACTTACAGTTGATCTTCCTGACCTGGCTCCGGGCATGTACTTCATCTATGGTAAAATCGGTTATGATTTTGTGAAAAGAAAAATCATGGTTGCGCGATGATGCCGCGGATCACTGTGCTACATCGCACTTAGAAATTTTTTCCTCGAGTAATTTCTTTTCTGCACCGGAATGAGTGAGCGCAATCGCATCCTGAAAATATTTTTTTGCGAGCACGAAATCGTTTTTTCTGAAATGCAATTCACCAAGAGTCGCCGGCATAAGATAATATCCGTTGAGTTTTTCTATTTCCGGAATTGAATGAATAGCCTCTATCGCTGAATGAATATCCTTTGCGTAAGAGATGGCGACAGCTCTGTTCAGAAGCGCTACCGGTGACGGGTAGCGGCGGCAGAGCAAATCATAAAGCTCGAGAATGATGTTCCAATCTGTTTTTTCAAACGATGAAGCTGAGACATGCTGAAATACTATTGCTGCCTGAAGATGATACCAGCTCATGGAATCATCTTCCATCGCACCCTCGAAAAATACGGTTCCCGCATTGATCAGCTCGCGATCCCAGAGTGAACGATCCTGTTTTTCAAGAAGCAGGAGATGATCGTCTTTGTCCAATCGTGATTCAAGTCTTGCTGAATGAAAAAGCATAAGAGCCAACAATGCTTTCACACAGCCAAGATTCGTCTGCTCATGTTCGGTAAGAAGAAAACAGAGACGCGTGGCCTCGGTGATCAGATCTTTGCGGATTACTTTTTCATGGCTGGAAGAATGAAAACCTTCGTTGAAAAGCAAATACAATGCGGCCAGTACATTGTCAATTCGCTGAAGAAGCTGATCGCCGGAAGGAATTTCAAACTGCACATCACCAGTGCGAAACTGTTGCTTTGCACGATACAATCGTTTGTGAATCGTTTCATCGTTAGTAATAAATCCATTTGCAATTTCCTCAATACTGAAACCGCAAAGGGTTTTCAAAATAAGTGCCACCTGCGATTCCGGCGGCAAGGCCGGATGGCAGCAGGCAAACATCATCCGCAGCACATCATCCTTGATTTCATTTTCTGAAAACAGTTCCTTCACAGTTGGTGCCAATGTGTATTCTGATTTTAGTAACGGAGAAATGTCGCTGGCGAACTTCCGGTGAATTTTTTCGCGGCGAATTACATCGAGTGCTTTGTTTCTTGCTACGGTGAACAACCAGGCCTGCGGATTTTCAGGAATGCCGCCGATCTTCCATTGCTCCAGTGCTTTTACGAGTGTATCCTGAACGACATCTTCTGCCAACTGAATATTTTCTGTTCCAAAAATTCTTGTGAGCACAGATACCAGCCGCCCGTATTCATGGCGAAAGAGGTGATCGACTGTTTGCGGCACAGAGAGTGAGGAAGCCAATCAATTTACTTTCCTTCAAACCTACGATGAAAATTTCTTGTGGCGGATTGCAATATTCATTTCACAATTACATATTTCGTTGATCGATCTCTCTCACTTCCACTATTCCGTCATGTTCAAAAATGGGGCAGCCTTTAGAAATCTCAATAGCGTCATTGTAATCTTTTGCTCTGATTACAATATATCCGCCAACCACCTCCTTGCCTTCAACAAAAGGGCCGTCAGTTACTTTCTTTGCAGAGCCCCAAATCACTTTTCCCTCCTGCGTAAGCGGCTGCCCGCCGTTGAACTTATCCATCTGCGCCAGTTTCTCCATCCAGGCTTTCCATTTCATCATGTGCTGTTGCATTTGTTCAGGCGAACGGTTGGGATTGGCTGCGTCGCCGCCGCGAAACAGAAGAAGAAATTCTTTCATAGTAATTTTGAATTTTTATTTGAATGTATGACGAGTGAAGAATGCTAATCAGGACAATGTTGCGATTTTTTTTGTGATCTTTGAAATGCCCAATGAACTTCTCGCTGTTTGAGTATTTGTACCTTCTATTTCTTGTTCTTTTCATTTTTGAAATTCTGAAACTGGTTCATGCGCTGGTCACACGCAGAAAAGTTACCAACGATTCAGCAAGCGAATTGCCGTTCATTTCTGTCATCATTCCCGTGCGCAATGAAGAAGAGCGCATTGGGAAATGCCTGAGCGGCATCACACAGCAATCATATCCCGAACATTTATATGAAATAATTGTGGTTGATGATTTTTCAGAAGACCGCACCAGAGAGATTGTTGATGAATTTGCCATGAAATGCAAGAACCTCTCTGTATTCGCTGCCGATCCAATTCCAAATGGATGGAGCGGAAAAAGCAATGCAAACCATCTTGCCTCACAGCGAGCGCGGGGAGAGCTTATGATCTTCATGGATGCGGATGTTTTTGCGAATCCTGAATTATTGGTTCGTACCAGCAATCATGCGATGCTCCATAAGATTGATGTCATGAGTATTGTTCCGCACCGCCAGCTCATTTCATGGGCTGAAAGGCTTCTTCTTGCTCCTGTGTTCCTGATTATTGCTGCCGAATATCAGTACAGAAAAGTGCAACTCAGCGGCGAGTTCATTTTGTTTCGAAGAAATGTTTATGAAGCGCTCGGCGGACACACTGTTGTCAGAAGCACGGTGAGTGATGATCTTGATTTTGCAGCCTTGCTGGGAAAGACTGCATTCAAAACAGATTTTGTCTATGCCGAAGATCTGGCAACGACAAGAATGTACATCAATTTCAGCGGCATTTACGAAGGCATATCTAAAATGTATCAGCGATTACTCTCAGAAAATGAATGGGTGGCTGTGTGGCGGAGTACAAAATATTTTCTGATCACGCTGTTCGCCCTGATTTCGGCAAGCTTATTCTTCACTGGTTTTCATTTGCATTTTTTTTCCGCCATTAACCTGCTCATATTGCCGGCACTTATGTTGGCTGTCTTTATCGCCATGACTTTTTATCTCAGGATAAATTTCCTCTATGGATTGCTCATGCCGCTCGGATGGCTTTTTCAGCCGGTGTTTTTGATTCGATCCATTCGCGGCAAGCATACTCACTATCATAAGTGGCGTGGAAGAAAAGTATATCATCAAACTGAGAAAGTTTCAAGCTGAAATTTTCTTTTACATTTATTCGCTTCCGGCAGAAAACAATGTTGCCTGCATATGCGAGAACGGCTTCTTCAACTTGAAAAGATTTCCCGGCAGCTTGAACCGGGCGCCGAGCTTCGCCATGAAGTCCGGTCACAGGTGGTGAATTACGCTGAAGAATTCATTAATCATATTGAAAACATTAATGCCTTTAATTCGCCAAATGGTGAAGACGCAGGATTACTCTTGGCTCCGATTAATGATGAGCCGAAGAAAATGGAAGAGTTGATTTCTCTGCTGAAAAATCATGTCGATTATCCGGGACTCAATCCTGCTTCGGGCGGTCATCTGGGTTTTATTCCGGGAGGAGGACTTTATTATAGTGCACTCGGTGATTACCTTGCTGATGTCTTTAACCGCTACGCCGGAATTTATTTTTCAGGTCCCGGCGCAGTGAAAATGGAAAACATTCTCATTCGCTGGATTGCCGACATCATCGGTTATCCGCCGGATGCTGCAGGAAATCTCACCAGCGGCGGAAGCATCGCAAATCTCATTGGAATTGTTTGCGCACGTGATGCCTCGAAAATTAAAGCGCACGATTATGAGAAAGCGGTCATTTACATGACCAGACAGGTTCATCACTCAGTCGACAAAGCCATTCGGATTGCAGGTCTTAAAGACTGTCTCATTCGCTACGTTGCAATGGATGATCAATATCGCATGAAGCCGAATGAGCTCGAGCAGATGATTATGACAGACAAAATGGGGCGCCTTCATCCACTTCTTGTGATTGCAAGTGCCGGAACAACAGATGTTGGCGCCATTGATCCGCTCGATGAAATCGGCCGCATTGCAAAGAAGCATGAAGTGTGGTACCACATCGATGCAGCTTACGGAGGATTCTTCATGATCACCGATGAAGGAAAACAAAAATTGCGCGGCATTGAACTGAGTGATTCGCTTGTGGTAGATCCGCACAAGGGATTATTTCTTCCCTACGGATCGGGCGTAGTATTGGTGAAGGACAAAAAGAAACTGCAGCAATCGCATTTCTATCAGGCAAACTACATGCAGGATGCGGCTACCGCCAATGAAGAACTTTCGCCGGCTGATCTCTCTGCTGAATTGACGAAACATTTTCGTGGCCTTCGATTATGGCTGCCCCTGATGCTTCATGGCCTTAAACCATTCAGAGCTTGCCTTGAGGAAAAACTTTTGCTCGCAAAATATTTTTATCACGAAGTTCAGAACAGGGGGTTCGAGGTCGGACCTGAGCCTGAATTGTCCATTGTCACGTATCGCTATGTTCCAAAAACAGGCGATGCAAACGACTTCAATAAAAAATTGATTGATGCGATTCAGAAAGATGGCCGCGTTTTCATTTCTTCCACCATGCTCAACGGGAAGTTTGTTCTGCGTGCAGCAATACTGGCTTTTAGAACCCACCTGAAAACCGTCGATACCCTGCTCGCGATGATGGGAGATATTGTGAAACAAATTGAGACAGACTAATAATCTACCATCCCACGTTATCAGTAGAAATTCCAAGCATACGAAGGACAACAGCAGCAATAATAATTGCGATAATGAACCCTCCGAGAAAAAACGTAGTGAAGCGGTACGCGCGGGCATAAAAGCGCAGTTTCATGTTCTCGCGTATGTTGCGCATGATTGTGTCAACGCGAATAAATCCACTCGGGTTTTTCACCACATAATCATATGCGCCAAACTTCATCGTGTCAACAGCAACGTCAATCTTATCCTGCCCTGAAAGCATGACTATATATGTGTCCGGATATTCCTTCTTAATCATTTTCAGAATCTCAAGACCATTTTTCGCATTCTTGTCTTCACGATCGAGATAATAATCAAGTATCACATAGGCCGGCCTTAATTCTCCAATGCGCTTTACCGCTTCTTCACCCGAAGTGAACGGGTAAATGTTGACCTTGTAGTGCTGGCGTAAATATTCCCTCAGCATTTCGTTGTGTTGAGGGTCGTCATCTACAAGAAAAATGTTTTTGATTTGGAGTTTCGGCATGAACTATTGTGGTCTTTACAGTTGACTCATGTATGATTTCAACTCATCGCTGGCTTTGTCAATGAGTATTTTAACTTCAGCAATCATTGCGGGCAATATTTCCAGCCTCGTTTTGGCACGGGCGGCATCCTCAATGGCTGCAATTTTTTCCGTAATCAATTTCATACCCATGTAGGATACCGGTGGTTTCATAGAATGGGCTGTACGGGAAAGCCGGTCGTAATCGCGTGATGCAATCTCCGTCTCCAGCTGCTGAACAAGCGGAGGTGTTTTCTCAAGAAATGAGGCAATCAGTTTCTTTATCGTGTCCGGATTATTGCCTGAATAAATTTTCAGAAATGAAAGATCTACTAGTCCATTCTCGGTCATTGGTGTTGTTTAGTCTGCGAAAAATAGAAAATTATTCAACGGTTGCCGAAACAAATTTTGAATTCTGCATTCGATTGAAAAAATCACCTTAGTGAAAGCGACTGTCAGTTTCCAAATGTAATTACCTTCACTTCTGTTTCAAACGGCCGGCATGCAGGAAATTTCTTTCGACAAGACACTGGAAATTCTCAAGCACGTGGAAATTTTCATCCACGTGCCCGTTTCAGTGCTTAAGGAAATTGCGAAGAATATTTCACTGCCGAAATTTGAGGCGGAAGAGCGAATCATCACACAGGGAGAGAAGGGCGACAGCATGTATGTGATTCTCTCCGGGCAGGTGAAAGTTCACGACAGGGAATTTGTGGTGGCAGAAATTGAAGAAGGAAATTTCTTTGGTGAGTTTTCATTGCTTGATGATGAACCGAGGTCCCTTTCGATCACCGCTATTCGGCCAACAATCACGGGAAGAATTTCACGCGAAGAATTTTATCATATCCTAAACAAATATCCTGACGTTATTCGAGACATCGTCAAAGTAATTCTCAAGCGACTTCGAACTCAAAACAGAAAAATTGTTGAGCAACTGAAGCAGCGGCAGAAAGAACTCGAAGAGCTGGTGAATCAGCGCACCCACGATCTTGTTTTGAAGAATGAAGAATTAGTGAACACCCTGAATGAATTGAAGCGAACCCAGGAACAGTTGGTACGCCAGGAAAAATTAGCTTCACTCGGCCAACTTACTGCCGGCATTGCTCATGAGATCAAAAACCCGCTCAACTTCGTGAATAATTTTTCACAACTCAGTGAGGGGTTACTCGATGAACTTCTGGAGACCAAATCCGATGATGAGAAAAAAGAAATTGCTGCCGATCTAAAGCAAAATCTCTCGAAGATTCATCATCATGGCAAGAGAGCTGATAGTATAGTAAAAAGCATGCTTGAGCACGCCCGCACAGGCGCAGGTGAAAAACAACCAACCGATATCAATAACCTCTGCGAAGAATATCTGACGCTGGCTTACCATGGTGTGAAAGCCAGTGATCCCGATTTTAAATGCCACATCGAAAAGAAATTCGAAAAAAATCTTCCGAAAATTTCTGTGGTATCACAGGACATAGCCCGGGTGTTCCTGAATATTTTCGGCAACGCTTTTGATGCGGTGAAAACAAAGCACAATGCAAGAATTGAAGTGCATACCGCCTCGCGAAACGGCACGATCGAAATCGCAGTTCACGACAACGGAACAGGAATTCCCCAAAAGATCAAAGAAAAAATTTTCGAACCCTTCTTCACCACGAAACCCACGGGGCAGGGAACAGGATTGGGACTCAGCATCAGCTATGACATTGTGAAATCGCATGGCGGCGAGATCCGGGTTGAATCCAGAGAAAATGAATTCACCGAATTTATTATTACGTTGCCGCTATGAATTTGAATCGGGTGTTCCTTTTTAACTGTTGCCTGCTTTTTCTTTGTCCGGTTTCCGGGCGTACGCAGAACGTCCTTGATTCGTTCGAAAACGAATTACATACCTCGCTCTCTGATACTGAACGCGTGAATGTGCTCAACAGGATTGCCTTTCAATATAAAGATTCTGATCCCGCCAAAGGATTGATGTATGCTGACAGGGCAGAAAAACTTGCCACAAATATCAGTGACAAGAAAGGATTACTGAAAACTTATCGCACCAAGGAAATTCTTTATCACGCCAATGCTCAACCCGGACTCACGATGCAGTATCATCAGAAGGCAGTTGCACTTAATAGGGAGATCAGCGGTTTTGTGCTGTCATCCAATGAGGCTGAGGCATGGCAAAAAAAATTTTCGAATGACAGTGTTTTCAAAAAACTACCGCCGCCGGTGCGGCGTGAAGAGCGCCAACAGATTCTTCAGCTGTTAATGCAATCGCTGAATCGCAGCAGCGGGGATAGCGGTGCCGCAAAACAAGTGCAACATCTTGCCGAAGCAAATGAAATGATCGGTGATTATGAAGATGCACTCAGGTATCACCAGTTGTACGATAAAATGAGAGACTCGCTCGAACAGGCCAAGCAGCAATCAGAATTGGCTGAGCGTGATGCAGCATTGAAAAGTGAAGCATTAGAGATGGAAACATTGAAACTTCATGAAGAAAGCACTGAACGGATCTATCTTCTCAGCGGTATTGCGCTGTTGCTGATAATTTCTGTAGTTACTTACAGCCGCTTTCTATTAAAGAAAAGAAGCAGCAAGAAACTTGAACAAGCTTACGAGCAATTGAAAGATACGCAGGATCAGCTCGTGCGCCAGGAAAAACTGGCTTCTCTCGGCCAGCTCACTGCAGGAATCGCACACGAGATCAGGAATCCTCTCAACTTCGTGAACAATTTCGCAGATCTCTCTCACAATCTCCTTGAAGAATTGACGTCGCCGACTTCTGAAGAGGACAAACAAGAAATTGCCTGGCAACTGCGGCAGAATCTTGACAAGATCACTCAGCACGGTCAGCGCGCTGATCGCATCGTGAAAAGCATGCTCGAACATGCGCGCACAGGATCGAGCGAAAAACAACTTACAGACATCAATGAACTGTGTGAAGAGTATCTCAACCTTTCATTTCACGGAATGAAAGCAGGATCATCCGAATTCAACTGCTGCATTGAAACAAATTTTGATCCATCTCTTCCCAAAATAAATGTTTCATCACAAGACATTTCGAGGGTGTTGCTAAATCTTTTCGGCAATGCATTTCAGGCGGTGAAAGAAAAAACGGATAGAAAAGTATCAGTGTCCACAACGCTGAATAATTCTTCAATTCAAATTCAAATAATGGACAACGGAAGCGGAATTCCCGAATCCATGAAGGAAAAAATTTTCGAGCCCTTCTTCACCACCAAATCATCAGGCGAAGGAACAGGATTGGGTTTAAGCATTAGTTATGATATTGTGAAAGCACATGGTGGGGAAATCAAAGTCAACTCAAAAGAAAATGAATTCACAGAATTCCAAATCATACTGCCGACATAAAAGTGGAACAAATTATATTAATCCAATAATCTCCTTCAGGAATTATTGAGAAGCGAGAGTGCTTCGCTTTAGGAATTTTTCTGAAACCATGAGCAATTCAGGGCGTAGAGAATCCTTATAACTATCCCACGTCTCCATGCGCCTCAAGCAAAATGCAAAACCTAGGTTATCTCTACGCACAAGAATTGTCTATACCATAGGCGGAATATCACTTGCTGCCATTTTAGGCGGAATAATATTTTTTCTCTATAGCAATTTAGGAACAAGCAAGAAAGCACTTGGCGGCCCTGGCATGGCTGGAGCCAAAACTGTTTCGTCAACCAATTTAAAGGTGAATGAATTTACTACACTCACCGCTGACGCATCGATTGGTTCCAATGTGATCACTGTGGCATCTTCGTCGCTCAACAGCAACAGCCGCTTTTCAAGTAGCCTGCAAGCCGGAGAATTGATCATGATCTGCCAATCACAGGGCGCCTCGATTACAAGCTCGAGTACAGGAATGGTTACTGTAGGTACCCAGAACACAACCTCCGCAACGGGAGGCCCTTATCTGAAAGGATCTAATACTGATTGCCGTGTACAATATTTATTCACAGCAGCCGAGCTTACAGCGGCCGGATTATCCGCGTGCAGCATCACCAGTTTATCATTCAATGTTTCATCGCTGGGGTCAGGCACAATGTCTAACTGGACTATCAGCATGGCAACCACCGCGGCAACCTCGATGACGTCAACCTTTCTTACCGGAACCTTCACCACAGTATGTTCACCACTGTGGGGAGGTATTGATGGCGTCAGCGGATGGAATGTACATAATTTTACAACACCATTTTCATGGAATGGAACGTCAAATATTGTAGTACAGATATGCTACAGTGCTTCAGGAAGTAACACTACAACAGTGGCGCAATCAAATACCAGCAACCGCACTGCTTACTATAACGGAACGAGCGCTTGCACTCACACTACAGGAACCACCGTAAGCACAAGACCTGTTGTGCGTTTTGGTTATTCCGTTGACAATACTTTGTGGGGCGCAGTTTCTTCTTACAATAATGCCGGCAACTTTGAATTCGCAGATGTGAGCTCTGTAGTTGATGGCACACATATTAAAATTGTTGGGGCACTAAAGAATAGTTACTCGTCATCCGGGCATGTACAGATTGTGCGCGTGCCGCGCTACTCGTCGCTTACGGTAAACTCAGGTGCTTCTCTAACTACGGATGCTTGGAATGGTAGCACCGGCGGAATTCTTGCAATAGAAGTAAATGGCGGCGCAACGATCAATGGAACACTTGATGTAAGCGGACTTGGTTTCAGAGGCGGCACCATGGAAACCAACAGTACGGAAAATCCTCGCGGAAATTACTTTGTATCCGCCTCAGTAAGTTCATACGATGGATCTGAAAAGGGAGAGAGTATTGCCGGCTCACAATCGGATTATGATGCGCTGGGAGGGAGATATTCCCGTGCAGCACCTGCAAACGGAGGCGGAGGAGGCAACTCACACAACTCGGGCGGCGGAGGTGGATCCAATGCGGGGTCAACTTCTGGATGGGATGGATTGGGAAATCCTTCCACTTCAACTTCGGGATGGTCTACCGCATGGAATCTCGAAGGCGGAAGCTTTTCTACGCACACTTCTCCAGGCGGAGGACGCGGTGGATACACCTACTCTGATTACACAATGAATCCGCTCACCCTTGCTCCGGGCAATAGTTCTTGGGGTGGCGACAGTCGCAATAATGTTGGTGGACTCGGTGGAAGGCCGCTAACATATACCTCAAGCAAAATATTTATGGGCGGGGGCGGAGGAGCAGGCGATGGTGACGACAACAAAGCAACCAACGGAGCCGCCGGAGGCGGCATTGTCTATTTACTGATTGGCGGCAGCCTTAGTGGCAGTGGAACTATAAGTGCAAATGGTGCCGCAGCAGCAGCTTCAACCGGTGCAACGCCGAAGGATGCTGCTGGCGGCGGCGGTGGTGGTGGAACCATTTTTGTCTATCGTACATCAGGAACATTAAGTTCGTCTATAACACTTAATGCAAAAGGAGGTAAAGGCGGCGACCAATCGGATCCGGGACCATATACCGGAGAAGCAGAAGGTCCTGGAGGAGGAGGAGGAGGAGGATATATTTCATATACAACACCTGGCACGCCAACGACAAGTGTTTCGGGGGGCGCCAATGGAACAGTGAATGCGCCGGTGATGAGCACGTTTCTTCCTAATGGTGCAACAGGGGGTGGTCCAGGAACGGTAACTACCAATCCTGTTAATCCATATACATCATATGTTTATCTTCCAATTCAACTTGTGAGCTTTAGCTGCGACTTAAATGATAAGAACACAGTTGACCTTCGATGGGAAACAGCAAGCGAGTATTCGAACAAGTATTTCATTATTGAACGTAGTTCTGATGCACTTCAGTGGATGGGTATTGACACCGTTGCGGGTGCCGGTAACAGCTACACTCCGCTTGATTATTCCGATCAGGATTTGCATCCGCTGACCGGAAAATCCTATTACCGTCTCAAGCAATGTGATTTTGATATGAGATATTCATATAGCAATGTAGAAATCGTTAATCTCACAAGTGATAAAATCTCGGCGTTGAATGAATTCAGTGCCTATCCTAATCCTACTCGAGGAATGCTAAACATATCAGTGCGTAATGTTACCAATGAAACGATGATCAGGATATTCGATATTAAGGGAACATTGGTAAAAGAAATTAAACCGACTCCAGGTGCAGATACGCAGATTGATCTCACAGGCCGATCTCCCGGAATATACTTAGTTAAAGTAGGCAGTGGTGGAGCTAATGATGTTTCAAAACAAATTGAGCTGAATAAATAGCTGCAGTTTTTCTTGTTCGAAATGTATAATCGAGATCCGATTTATGAAGACTTGTACTGATGTAATCGATTCAAGCAAAAATGTCCTCGGAGAAGATGAGGTCATCAGGTTCAATGGTGGTGCTGTCACTGATAAGCGCGGCTCGTTCAACCATCGCCTTAAGTTCACGTACGTTGCCGGGCCAATGATGCGACATCAGCTGCCTGAGAGCTTCCGATGAAAAAAATTTCCGGCCCATTCGGTTAGTGTCGCAAAATTCATTAAGGAAGTTCTTTGCCAATAAGATCACGTCGTTGCCACGATCGCGCAGTGGCGGGAGGTGAATAAGAAACCCCTGCAGCCGGTAGAAGAGATCGCTGCGCATCAGATTATCCTTCACTCTCTGCGCAAGATTTTTATTGGTGGCTGCAATCACGCGCACATTTAGAGGAATTTCCTTGTTGCTACCGAGACGAGTGACTTTATTATCCTGCAACACTCGTAGCAGCTTTGTTTGAAGGTTGAAATCCATCTCGCCGATTTCATCAAGAAAAATAGTACCTTCATTTGCCTCTTCAAATTTACCAATTCGCCGGCTGTCAGCGCTGGTGAATGCTCCTTTTTCATGACCGAATAATTCACTCTCCATGAGGTCGTGAGGAATAGCTGCAACATTCACCGTCACATATGGTTTGCGAGCGCGAGGTGAGTTATAGTGGATCGCGGCACTTACAAGCTCTTTACCTGTTCCGCTCTCGCCAGTGATAAGCACTTGCATGTTGCTCTTTTCTACCTTTTGAATCAGTCGCAGCACTTTCAAAAGAGCCTTGCTGTCGCCCACAATGTGATCATACTTGTTGCGATCAATGATCTGCTCTTTCAGTATTTCAACCTCTTTACGCAAACTTGCATTATGTGAGCAGTTCTGAATACTTTTCTTTAGCTCAATGTGTGCATTGCTGTTTTTGACGATGTAGCTCTTTGCACCGTTGTTATAGCAGCTCACTACAACCTCTACATCTTCCTGTCCCGACAAAATAATGCAGGCTATGTCTCTATTATAAATCTGAATTTCTTTCAGCACCTCCAGGCCGGTGCTATCGGGAAGAATATAATCTAAGATTACAATATCCGGGTTTTCATGAATGTGCTGAAGAAGCTCGGAAGCTGAAGAATAAACGGTAATGTCGTAATTGTTTTCTTTCGCCAGCATATGCTTTACTTGCATAGCGTAAGGCAGATTATCTTCCAGAAAAAAAATTTTGGTGATGTAGCGATGTTCGGTAGTGGCAACAGCAGGTGTAGAAATGTCAGTGGTCAGCGTCCGAAATAAGCCGCTCATGAAGAATAGTTGAGATAGGTTTTACTAAATTTAATAGCGGTTGTTTCACAAAATCACATCGAATTGAGCGACTTTGGAGCTTCGCCACAAATAACGTATCACTCATCTTTGCTAAGCAGTTACTGTCCGTAAAAAATATTTATTTCACTGATTTTGCTGTCATAGTTTTTAACGCTTATCAGATTTTTGCTCGGGCTTTATAACAAATGGCTTCCTCGTGCACTACTCATCAAGGTTTTTCGATGATGCCTTGTGGCGGAGGACAGTTCCCTTCATTGTGCAGGTTCAATATGGTATTATGCCGTATGCCCATAAGCTGTACTGAACAAATGCAATGGGATTTTCAAGACAGCGCGCTTCGCCCTGCCGCCCTTATTGGGAAAAATGATAGTAGGATTGAGTTTTAGTTACGACATTGTGAACGTACTGGGAGAAAAAATAAAAATCGAAAGAAAAGAAAATTAGTACGCGGAATTGATAATGAAGTTGACGATTTGAAGCTGAAATTTTGCTTTTGAAAAAACATAAGCTTGAAATTGTCTTGAATTCCTATTTTGTAAACCAATGACCCAAAAGATTTTAATAGTTGATGATGAGGCCGACCTCGAGTTACTGGTGCGGCAGCGATTTCGCAAGCAGATCAAAGAGGGTTTGTTTGAATTCGTTTTTGCTGCAAACGGAAAAGAAGCGCTCGAAAAACTAGAAGACCATCAGGACATTCACATGCTGATGACGGACATCAACATGCCGGAGATGGATGGACTCACCCTGCTCGACAAGCTCAAACCACTCAATCGACCCATTAAGGCAGTAGTTGTCTCTGCCTACGGTGATTTGCAAAATATCCGAACAGCGATGAATCGTGGTGCCTTCGACTTTCTCACCAAGCCGGTTGACTTCAATGATTTTGAAGTTACGATTTATAAAACACGCGATGAACTTAATTTCATTATTGAATCACTCGAGGCAAGAAAAGAACTCGATCAGGAAAAACTGGAGCGCATTCGCGCAGAAGAAAAGGAGAGAATGGAAAAACAGTTTCTCGCCAACATGAGTCATGAAATCCGTACGCCGCTGAATGCCATCCAGGGAATGACACGGTTGCTGCTGATGAAAGATCTTTCTGACGAGAGTCGCGGCTATCTAGAAAACATTCGCAAGTCATGCGATAATCTCATCGTTATTATAAATGACATTCTTGACCTGTCGAAAATTCAGGCGGGGAAAGTTGACTTCGAAAAAATCCCGTTTCATCCTTCGGAATCGCTTCAGCTCGTTTACAATACACTCCGCTTCAAATCTGAAGATAAAAAGTTATCGCTGGTTACGCATCTCGACCCTGATGTGCCACCGACCTTGGCCGGCGATCCGACACGGCTCAATCAAATTCTGATCAATCTTGCCGGTAATGCAATCAAATTTACCGAAAGCGGAAGCGTTACCATTCACTGCAGCTTGCAAAATGCAGTTAGCGGAAATGTAAATTCTGTTGAACTTAAATTCACTGTTACTGACACCGGCATTGGAATGACACCGGAACAACTCAGCAAAGTTTTTGAAAGTTTCACACAAGCATCATCGGACACCACACGTAAATACGGAGGTACCGGACTTGGATTAACTATTTCAAAACAACTGGTGGAATTGCAGGGCGGACGAATTTCAGTGCAGAGTGAATTCGGAAAGGGAACGGTGTTTTCATTCTTCATTCCCTACGAAATAGCGAATGAAGAATTGAATTTGTTAGCCGCTAAAACATCAGCGGAAGAAGCAAAGAAAAAAGTGAGCGGAACAAAAATTCTTCTCGCTGAAGACAATGAGTTCAATCAAATTGTAGCCACTGAGTTGCTGAAGGCGATGGCACCCGGAGTAGAAATTGATGTGGCAGAAAACGGACGAATAGCAGTCCAGAAAGTATCAGAGAAAAATTACGACGTCATCCTTATGGACATTCAAATGCCGGAGATGGATGGCATTGAAGCGATCACAAAAATCCGCGAATCAAAAAATACAGTTCCCATTATTGTGATGACGGCCGGCGTGATGAAAGATGAAATCGGCCGTTGCGTGGAAGCAGGTGCTGAAGATTTTGTTCCAAAGCCGATGAATCCCGATGAATTGATTGAGAAAATTGCGCAATTAGTAAAGAAGTAGTTGAGGCATTTCAGCGTCGAATCGCTTTTTTTATTTTTGTTCTTCACGAAAAACCCTCTGATGAAAAACGAGATGGTGCTTTACATCTTAGCTGTTTCTCTTTTTTGCTCTCAATTTTCAATGGCGCAAGACATCACACCGAACTCCGGTTTCGAGATGTGGACGCTTGTTACCGTGCCCACACAATATCTTATTCCCGACAGCTGGGATAATCTCAATCCACAAACAAATTTTATCGGCATTCTCACCTGCATTCAAACCACCGATGCTCATAGCGGAACCTTGGCCGCCAAGCTTGTAACAAAAATTGTAACAATAGGTCCTGTGACTGATACTGCCAACGGAATTATCACAACAGGTCATTTGATCACAACGCCACCGTATGGAGTAATAGGAGGCATTCCCACTCATGAACGACCTGACAGCATTTTTGGTTGGATCAAATATCAGCCCACGCCGGGTGATTCTTGTCAGATTGAATTTGATTTAAGAACAGCAGCAGGCGACACGGTGGGCAAAGCACTTTATCAAACCGGGGAGACACTGAATACTTATACAAGATTTTCAGCACCGATAGTTTACTTCTCTTCCGCAACTCCTGACACATCTCTGTGGCTGATCTCATCGAGCAATGGCTTTAATGCTTATCCTAACAGCACGCTTTATGTAGATGACATCGGCATCGCAGAGAACACCGGCATCGCACAAATTTCACTCAGCAATTTCATTACGCTCGCTCCTGATCCTGCTGATAATTTTCTGCGGGTAAAAAATGAAAAACTGATCTCGGGTGATTTAACTTTATTTGATGAAACAGGAAGAAAAATGAAGCAAGCCTGCATTAAAAATCCGCTCGAAGAAATTGATGTATCCGATCTTCCTGAAGGAATTTATCTTGTGCGCTTGACCGATGCAAAAAATGATTGCTCAGCTTCAGGAAAAATCGTTGTTCAACACTGATGTGAGGATGAAGTCAGCGCTCACATTATTCAACTTTCTTTTCATTCTCACGTTTTCCGCTTTTGCACAGCAGGGAACGCTAAAAGGAACCGTACTCGATTCAGTTTCGAAAGAAGCAATCACAGGCGCAATCATTCGTTCATTCAATGACAAATCCAATGGCGCAACGACCGATGATAAGGGAGGCTTCTCTCTGAAATTGCCGATCGGGCAACAACAGATTATTTGCTCAGTGCTCGGATATGTGTCGGACACCTTCACGGTTGTTATCGAGGAAAACAAGACGGCCACTTACAATGTGCTGCTCACTTTTCAGGCGAAAGAATTGAAACAGATTGTGGTTTCTGCCGGAAAATATCAGCAGCGACTTGAAGACATTACCGTTTCAATGGAAATTCTGAAACCGAAATTGATTGAATCGAAAAACACCACCACGATCACGCAGGCGCTAGAGCAGGTTCCGGGCTTGAATATTCTCGATCAGGAACCGCAGATTCGCGGAGGCAGCGGATTTGCTTTTGGTGTGGGGAGCAGAGTAGCTACTTTGATTGATGGCATTCCCATTTTACGCGGCGACATCGGCAAACCGGATTGGGATTTTATCCCGATTGAAAATCTGGATCAAGTTGAAGTAATCAAGGGCGCCTCTTCGGTGATGTACGGCTCATCGGCGCTGAGCGGCGTAATTAATTTTCTCACGCAATATCCTACTGAACCAAGCGAAACGAAAGTTCGATTGTATTCAGGATTCTATTCTGCACCAAAAAATCCTGAGGCAAAATGGTGGAGCGGTGCCGCGAACTATTCAGGATTGAATTTGAGCCAGGGATGGAAAACAGATCGCATGGACCTGATCGTAGGAGGACAAATTCTCTATGATCACGGCTACATCGGTCCGCCGATTCCGAATCCGAATCTCGGGTTTGAACAAGACACGCTCAGTAATAAAGACGTAAGCAATCGCAGCGGCCGGATCAACTTTGATTTTCGTTACCGACCGAAAAACAATGATCGGCTTTCATTCGGTCTCAATGGAAACCTGATGCGCCAGCATTCGAATTTTTCTCTCGTGTGGGGCGATGACACCACTAATATTTATCGCGCATTTCCGGGAACAATGACGCTCACCAATATTCTGGAGTTTTATCTTGATCCGTTCATTTCATATTTCACTCCTTCAGGTCTTCATCATTCATTCAAAGGAAGATTCTACACCGATATTAGTGAGACACCGAGTTTTCAAACTGATTACAGCAGCGTTTACTACGCCGAGTATCAGGTGTCGAAGGATGTTTCGAAGATTGAAGGCCTGCATGCTACGGCAGGTGCTGTGTTGAATAATTCTTTTGTACAGGATGATCTTTACACAGCCGGAAACGGCTACGACAACAAAATGCAGAATTATGCACTCTATCTGCAGCTCGATAAAAAATTTTTTAATGCACTGAATATTTCTGCGGGATTTCGCGGAGAATATTTTCAGGTGAACAAAACAGAAAACACCGTGCAGCCGATCTTTCGCATCGGCGCCAATTTGAAATTAGCGCAGGCAACATTTCTTCGCTTCTCTTATGGCCAGGGTTTTCGATATCCCACCATCGCAGAAAGATTTATCTTCACCACGGTGGGCGGATTGTTTGTTTTTCCCAATCCGGATCTGCAACCTGAAACAAGTTGGAATACGGAGCTCGGCGTAAAGCAGGCATTCAAACTCGGCAAATGGTACGGCTTTCTCGATGGCGCCGCCTTTTGGCAGGAATATCAAAACACCATCGAATACAATTATGCATTATGGGCGCCGGATTCTGCGGGATTCAAATTCGTGAATACAGGCGATACTCGCGTGCGTGGACTTGATTTTTCTTTGATGGGTGACGGAAAAATTTTTCGCAATGTTGAATTGAGCATTCTGGCCGGATACACATACACGCTGCCGCAAAGTGTGGATCCTCATGATGTTTATGCTATCGAAAATCCCGGCGAGGGCTTTATTCCAAAACAGCTCACATACATCAACACAAGTTCTGACACAACGAATTACATCCTGAAATACCGATTTCAGCACATTGCTAAGATCGATGCCGAAGTTTCTTATAAAGTTTTCTCCGTGGGTTTCAGTGAACGCTATTACAGTTTCATGAAGAACATCGATAAAACTTTCTATGACATTGACATTACAGGAACTCTTCCTACAGGAATCGTGAACTATCGTGCCACGCATGATCATGGCACCTGGGTGAGTGATGCACGCGTGAGTTATGCTTTTGCGAAACACTACAAAGCATCTCTTGTTGTAAGCAATCTCTTCAATACTGAATATTCACTTCGCCCGGTGAAAGCCGAGCCCATGCGCACGATTGCGCTGCAGGTGAGGGCCGATATTTGATCTTTTATTAATCAGCCTCAGGAATTCTGCCATCTATTTTCTACGAGTTTTTGCTTTCAACGATCCCGGAAATAATTTTAGAGCGGCAATGAAAGGAAAAACCATCCTCATTACGGGAGCAAATTCAGGCATTGGTTTCGAAACTGCACTCGCGCTAGCCAAGATGAATGCGCAGGTGATTATTGTTTCAAGCAGCAAAGAAAAACTTGATTCCGCTTGCAGAAAGTTGAAATCGCTCTCGGGGAATGAAGCTGTTTGCGGTTACACAATTGATCTGAGTTCGCAGAAACTAATTGGTGACGGATGCAGACTAATCCAGAATGATTTTCGGGAAATTGATGTACTCATCAACAATGCAGGTTGCTGGCTTTCTAAACACACTCTTACTGAAGACAAAATTGAAACTCAATTTGCCGTTAATCATTTAGCACCGTTTCTCACTACTCATCTTCTGCTGCCGGCACTAAACAAATCTGGTGACGCAAGAATCATCAATGTGAATTCCGATGCTCACTTCTTCGGAAAAATTAATTTTCAAGATCTCAACCTCACAAAAAATTATAATGGACTGAAGGCATATGCGCAATCAAAATTGGCCAATGTTCTTTTCACCTATGAATTTGAGAGAAGAAAACTGCAAGCAGCACCAACAATCAATGCGCTGCAGCCGGGATTGGTGAAAACTGACATCGGATTGAAGCACACCATCTCGATGCACAATTTGATTTGGAGAATACGACGACTCGGAGGAATTTCTTCTGTAAAAGGAGCCGCCACTTCCATTTATCTTGCTTCAAGTGATGAATGCAAAGGAGTGAGCGGAAAATATTGGGTTAAGCGCGCTGCGAAAAAATCTTCAGGCAATTCTTATGATAGGGAGGCAGCAAAGAAGCTCTGGGACATCAGCGAGCAATTGTGCGGGATCACAAATTATTTTGAATCCGCCTGATTGCTAAAGTGAGCGATACACTCTGAAAATTCGCTCGAGAATCCGCAGTTTCAAAAATTCAGGAAGCCAGTTCATCACTTTCACCACGAACCATGGAGCAAAGCCGGGAATCAGGATTGTTTTTCCTTTCATCATGCTTTTCACAGCAATAGCTGCAACCTGCTCTGAAGTTTTGGTGAGAAGCCTGGCTTTAAATCCCTGTGATTTCATTCTTCTCATTCCCTCCTCATTTGTAATCACGGGCCCGGGGCAAACAACGGTAACCTTTACTTTAAACGGCCTGAGTTCTTCATTCAATGCAAGAGAAAATGAATAGATAAAATTTTTAGTGGCTGTGTAAGTTGACTTATAGGGAAGCGGAAGCGTTGCTTCCATGCTGCTTATGTTCATGATGTGTGAGTCAGGAAATGATTTCAGATCATCAAGAAAAAAATAAGTGATACCGATGAGCGCAGAATTATTCAGCCGGATCATCGAATAATATTTCTCGAGCGGCGTATTGCTGAAATATCCGCCGGCTCCGATACCGGCATTATTAAGGAGCACGTTGATGCGGATATTTCTTTCTCTGGTGAAATCAAAAATTTTCTTTGGCGCTTCTTCGGAAGAAAGATCGATTCCAAAATCAACGACTTCAACTTTGAATGCATTGCGAATATTTTTTGCTGCATCATCAAGCTGTGGATCCGGCAATGCAACCAAAAGCAAATTCATTCCCCGGCGCGCGCATTCAAAAGCAAGTGCTTTTCCGATTCCGTGACTTGCTCCCGTGATAAGAGTGAACGGTGAATAGTGATTTGAAGCGGGCATAGAGAATTTCAGAACAAGATTTCAGAATTCACTACTAAGCGTAAATACGATTCTGTACTCTGACAAAATAATAAAATGAAAACTTAAGAAATTATTTCTCCTTGCCGGGCAGGGTAAAACCGATTCTCTTTCTGCCGTCGGAGTCCTGATCGGCGAGTTTAAATTCTTCAACGTCTGCGTAAGTAATTGTAGAGAGCAAGTCAGCAGTACGTTGTTCTTTGGGAATTGAAGCCACGCGCAGATCGCGGTTCTTCATAGATTCTTCAACCACTTTGCGCACATCGCGGCCATTGCCGAAATATTTTGTGCGCTTGTCATAAATGAATTGCAGATATTTTTTCAGATGGTCTTCTGCTTCCGGTGCGAGTTTGAGATTTTCTTTTTGCAGCAGCGACAATCCGATTTGGAAAAGTTCTTCCGGAGTGTAATCTTCAAACATGAAGGTCTTGTCGAACCTCGACTTCAATCCCGGATTCGATTCCATGAATTGCCTCATGTTCTCTGTATAGCCGGCCACAATTACCACAAACTGTCCGCGCTGATCTTCCATTCGCTTCAATAATGTTTCAATGGCTTCATTGCCAAAATCACCCTGCGAACCGGAACTCAATGAGTAGGCTTCATCAACGAAGAGCACGCCGCCTTTTGCGCGGTCAATTACTTCGGCCGTCTTGAGCGCAGTTTGTCCGACATAGCCCGCCACCAATCCTTGTTTGTCCACCTCCACCAAATGTCCGCGCTCGAGTAAGCCAAGCGCTTTGTAGATGCGTGCAATAATTCGTGCCACAGTAGTTTTCCCTGTGCCCGGATTTCCCATGAACACACTATGCAGAGAAAAGCGACTGAGCACATCCTTTCCTTCTTCTTTGTAAAAGCGAACGAGCTTAACCATTTCATTCAGCTCGGCTTTGATGTTGTTCATTCCAATCAAAGAATTCAATTCGCCCAAGGCATCTTTTAGCAGGAATTCATCTACAGGAATATCCGGAAGAAGTTTTTCCTTCGAGATAAAAATCTTTTTGAAATCTTCCAGTTCGAGAGTAGAAAAACTTTCGCTGCTCAATGATTTCGGATCCTGATGACGCATGATTCGCAATCCCATGTTCAGCTTCGCTTCATCCATCCATCCATTCACGAGCCGTGCGTTGCCGAATGTGCGGTCGCGGTTGCGATAAGCTTCCACCAATTTTTCATACAGAAATTTTCTTGCTTCGGGAATCATGGAAAGATGCCGCTCTTTGGCAGCGAAGAGTGCGATCTCGTCCAATTCCTGCGGGAGATAATCCGGAAATTCATAGTAAATGTTGAATCGTGATTTCAAGCCGGGATTGCTGTCAAGGAAAGTCGCCATCTCTTCAGGATAGCCGGCAACGATCACAGCGAGATCGCCTTTTCCATCACTCATTTCTTTCATCAGAATTTCAATTACCTCGCGGCCGAAATCTTTTGAGTCGTCGGCTTTTCTGGCAAGAGAATACGCTTCATCGATGAATAGCACGCCACCGCGCGCGCGGTTGATTACCTCTTTTGTCTTCGGCGCTGTTTGTCCGATGTATTCAGCAACTAGATCAGCACGATCGACTTCCACCAAATGTCCTTTGCTCAACAATCCCATTTTTGCGTAGATGCGGCTTAGCAAGCGCGCCACAGTGGTTTTTCCGGTGCCGGGATTTCCGGTGAACACAGAATGAAGATTTATTTTTTCTGTTTCAGGAATTCCTTTCTCCGTTCGCAGTTTCTGAAATTCTAGATACTGCAGGTACTCGTGAATCTTTGATTTGATTGTGGTGAGCCCGATCAAATCATCCAGTTTCTTCACGGCCTGCTCGAGCGTTTCTGTATTTTCTACTCCGGGCTGATGCTGCGCTGCAGGTGATTGATACGGCGGGCGATTGAGCACATGCACTTCACCTTCTTCAAATTCATCTCCTACAACAAACGGCACCACCGCAATCAACTGATCCATGAAAATTATTTCGAGCGTGAAGCTGTCAGAGTACCAAGTACCTTTTGCATCGGAACCCCATCCGGTAGTGATCGTGTAAAATCCGTTCGGATCAGGATTGAAAAAGAAAAATTCAAGACATTGACCTTTCAGTTGACGGGCATCATTGTAGAAATCGAAAAATAATTCGCAAGGCCAATTTGATTCGGGTAATAAATTTTGCAGCGTGAGCTCAACCCACACGAAGCGCGTTTCATCTTTATTGAATTTGCTGAGATACCTGCGCTCTGATGGAGGCAGTCCGCTGTTAGGGCCTTCATACAGCCGAACCGTTTGAATGTTGAAATAAGAGTTTTGATCCGCCGTAACTTTGCCGCCGGCCGTCACATAAAACGTTTTGCTTGAAACTTTCACGCCGTCAACCCAGGCTTCCCAATAATATTGGCCTTTCTTCCAAAATGCCCCTGGCGTTGGATTGCCCCATCCTTCGCGGATGTACACGATGTTTTCATCGGGCTTCACCGTGCGCTCTACTTTCAAATCGCAAATTTCTTTTCCGCTGCCGTTAAATGCTTTCAGGTCAACACGGATCGACCATTCCTCTTCATCAAATTGTTTGTTGAACAACGATAGTTCGGCGTAGATATAAGTTGTATCGGCTTCTTCGAGCACGGTTTGATACTTGCGCTTGCTTTCAGCAAGCGGATCAGCCGGTCCGAAAACTTTTAGATCACGCAGCTTGTAATTGCCGGGGTTCTTTGCCATACTACTTAAATAAACGAGTAAACATCGAGGATTGGTTCATCAATATTCAAGAATCGTATCGCGGTTTCGACGTTTAATTTTTTTGTCCTGCCCGAAACAAAAATAAATAGTTGTTACAATTAAGATGCTTCCGTATGCTGCAATTTCAACAGGGAATTAATCAGCTCATTAATCTCTTTCTCTTCCCGCATGATCATGAAATGTGCGCCTCCATGGATCACAAAGTCTGCTTTTATTTTTTTGACGGGAAACAAAATGTCTTTGTCACCATGAATGTGAATGATGCCGCAAGGAGGAACGGCTTGTTTCCAGTTTATTACTTGTTTCACGCCCCAGCGAATGACTCGGTCATCCGCTTCTGCCACCAATAACCTGAAACGGTTTTTCTCTTCTTTTGTTTTGCGAGTGATCACTTCACTGAAGCAAACCAAAATTTTCTTGAGTGCCTTAGGCGGAATTACGCTGTAGAGTGGAATTAGTTTCAGCCAGCTAAACCACGTTGGTTTTTCCTTTTCTGATTTAATGCTTGAGATGATGATTATTTTTTTGGCTGGAATTATTTTAGAAATTTCCTGAGCTAGAATGCCACCGAATGAAACACCAATGTAAATGTTCTCGTCACTTGCATCGATGAAAGCAGAAAGACGCTCGCAGTAGTGTTGTAATGTTTCCTTTTTTTCAGGAATAAGAAATGAAATAACTTTTGTTTTGAAAGGAGAGAAGTCAAATGCCTTAAACAATTTTTCATTCGCACCAAGACCCGGAAACAAATAAATCACTGATTGCTTTTCGGCTAAATTACTTTTCATTAAAGAGAGTTCCCTGCAGAACTTTGTATCTTAGTGAAGCCTTCTTATCCATGGCATTGAAGCATTTCAATATTCGCGTTTACGGAATGGTGCAGGGCGTTTTCTTCCGGGCAAGTGCCCGCACACATGCGCAAGCGCTCGACCTTTGCGGCTTCGCAAGAAATGAAAGCAATGGCTCAGTTTATATCGAAGCAGAGGGTGAAGAAGAAAATCTGAAACAGTTTATCGAGTGGTGCCATCGCGGGCCTGAACGCGCATCAGTCACACTCGTGCAGACAGAGGAAGGTGCGCTGAAAAATTTTCCGTCCTTCGAAGTGAATCGCGGCAAGTTTTAAATTCCACAACATTATTCTGACAGCAGCAAAAAAATAGTTGGCTTTTTTCTGAGATCTGGAATTTCTTTTTTCCAGAGGGAAACCGGCTGCGTAAAAATAAATTCATCTTTCAGCGTAATGTTGGAAGCAATGCAGAGTTGCGTTGATGAGTGCAGTACGTCGAGCAAATCTTTCAGCAGCGAATCATTTCGATACGGTGTTTCCATGAAAATCTGCGTTTGATGTTTCTGTTTCGATTCGTCCTCGAGCGATTTAATTTTTTTTCTTCGTTCATCAGTTTTCACCGGAAGATATCCATGAAAACAAAACTGCTGACCGTTCAATCCGCTGCTCATGAGTGCCAGCGCAATTGATGACGGCCCAATAAGAGGCACCAATCTGATTTTATGTTCATGCGCCCATCGAACTACGGCAGCTCCCGGATCGGCAATACCCGGCGCTCCGGCTTCTGAGATCACTCCGACACTTTTTCCCTCTGACAAATGCTGTTTCAAATTTTCCCCGGCAATAAAATTTTTATCGTCTTCCAGTTTCACCATCACAACTTCTTCAAAGCTTGTGTTGTAGCCAATCCTTCTCAAAAATCTTCGTGCTGACCTTTCGTTTTCTACAATGAAAAAATCAACGGAAAATATTTTTTCTTTGGTTGACGATGGAAAAAAATCTTCACTCGCTTCACCCAGAGCTGAAGGAATGAGATAGATGATGCCGGAATTTATTTCTTCTTTCAATGATTGAGATTCAAAATTCATTGGTAAAATAGCAACCTCATTTTAATTCGATGCCGAAACTTCCGAGATCATTTTACCTGCGCGAAGATGTATTGCAAATCGCGGAAGAATTGCTCGGCAAATTTCTGGTGACAAAATTCAACGGCGTCATTACTTCAGGAATGATCACGGAAGCGGAAGCCTATGCCGGAGTCATCGACAGCGCATCGCATGCTTTCAGAGGAAGAAGAACGAACCGAACTGAAATCATGTATTCGGTAGGAGGAACGGCTTACGTTTATATTTCTTACGGCATTCATCATTTGTTCAATGTGGTGACCAACCTGAAAGAAATTCCGCATGCCGTTTTGATCCGGGCCATTGAACCTTCGGAGGGAATTGAGTTGATGATGAAACGAAGGAAAAAGAAGCAACCGGATTACACGCTCACAACAGGACCGGGCTCACTTGCGCAGGCGCTTGGCATTCACGTGCGACACACCGGCTCTGATTTGCTTGAAGAAAAAATATGGATTGAAGATCGCGGCGTGAAAATTCCACGTGAAAAAATTTATCGCACGAAACGTATCGGAGTAGAAAATTCAGGAAGGGATGCCGGCTTGCTTTATCGCTACATCATCAAAGGAAATCCATGGATAACAAGATCGCCTTTCAATCGGTGAACTGCTTTTCAGAAACTCGATGACTGAGCGCGCTCGATCAACCGCACGCTCCATGCTTCGGCTTTCGCAGCAAAAAGTTTTTTCGAACGATCCCACGTTTGCTTGAAAAATTCAGAGAAGCGGTAGAGGTTCAGGAAATGTTCGTCTTCCCAAATGCTGTAAGTGAAAAAGATATTCGGTGAATGAAGATCTTCAAGCAACTCGACGTGATGGCAGCCATCGAATGCGGCGATGGTGTCTTTCACTTCACGAAAGATGGTCATGAAGTCTTCAATCTTATCAGGCTGAAGCGTGAGTTTTACAATGCGTGTGATCATGTCAGGAATTATGTTTCTCAAAACAAAGATGAAAATTACGGCAGCCGGTGTGAAATTACTTTTTCATAATCATGAAAAACAGAAATACATTTGACGTTCATTTTCCAACTTTCAAACCCTGAATAATAGTTATGCCGAACGAAATCAGCGGAAAAATTTCTTCCATTCTTCCTTCTCAATCCGGACAAGGACAAAATGGCCCGTGGGTGAAACAACAATTCATAATTGAAACATCTGCCGAGCGATTTCCGAAAAAAATCTGCTTCATTGCATGGAATGATCGTGCTGAAATTATTTCGAGAATGAAGGAAGGGGATGAGGTGAAAATTTCTTTCGACCTCGAATCGCGCGAGTACAACGGACGCTGGTACACTGATGCAAAAGCCTGGAAGATAGAATCACTTACTGCTGCACCGGCTGCTTCAGCATCAGAAGCTTCAGCGCCTGTAGATGAATTGCCGCCGCCGCCAGCCGATGATTTGCCGTTTTAAGGTTGATCGCAAGAGATCAACTGATTGTTTTTTTCAGCTCGTTAATTCGGTCGTATATTTATTGGAGTACTTATTTCGCTCTATTTCTGCTGTTCCACTAATTTTTAAACTCTTTTCCATTTGCCTGTGAAAATATTGCATGTGTTCCGAGCAAAAACCAGGATGTGATGCGAAAAGGTAATCGAGCAAGTTATTACCGGTCCTGAAAATTAGAAATAAGGTTACCTTTCTAAGCACCTTATGAATAAACATTCCGTAGTCATTTTACTATTACTTCTTTCGATTCAATCTCTTGCCCAAACCCAAACTCTTCGCGGCACCGTCACAGATTATGATTCTAAAATTCCGCTCATTGGAGTAAATGTGGTAGTAATTAAAGATAGTTCTATAATTAACGGGGCTACCACAGATGAAAGCGGTAATTATAAAATTGAAAAAATTCCGGTGGGAAGATTTAGAGTTAAGTTTAGCTATATCGGTTATCAGCCACAAACAATCAGCGATGTCATCGTTACATCGGGAAAGGAGGCAGTATTAAACACTGCAATGAATCAATCAGTGAAAGAGATCAATGAGGTGGTTGTTTCAGCATTTAAGCCCGGGCAAACGAGAAATGAAATGGCTTCAGTGAGTGCGCGCCCTTTCACGATTGAAGAGACAGACCGTTACGCGGGTAGTCGTGGTGATCCGGCGCGAATGGCCAGCAACTTTGCCGGTGTGCAGGGAGCTGATGATTCCCGCAACGATATTGTGATTCGTGGAAATTCTCCGAGTGGAGTTTTATGGCGAATGGAAGATGTTCCGATTCTGAATCCGAATCACTTCAATATTCCCGGAACAACGGGAAGTCCGGTGACAATTCTTAATAATAAATTTTTAGCAAACTCCGATTTTTTTACCGGCGCTTTCCCTGCTGAATTCGGAAATACTATAAGCGGCGTGTTTGATTTATATCAGCGCAACGGCAACAATGAGAAATATGAATTCAGCGCGCAACTTGGTTTTCTAGGAACAGAAGCTTTAGCTGAGGGACCTTTATCAAAAGATCATAAGTCATCCTTTCTCGCAACGTATCGTTATTCCACTTTGCAACTTTTTGATCTATTCAATATTGATATAGGAACCAATTCGGTTCCTAAATATCAGGATGGATTTTTCAGGTTGAATTTCCAACTTAAGAAAAATGCATCTCTTGCCTTCTGGGGAATGGGCGGAATAAGTAAGGTTGACATATTAGTAAGTAACCAGGAAAAACCTTCGAATGATATATATGCCCAGAACGATCGTGACCAGTATTTTAAATCAAACATGGGAATAATAGGGCTTACTTATTCCAAAACTTTTTCGGCTAACACTTATATGAAAGCGACTTTGGCAGCTCAGGCAAACTACGTGAATGCTCATCATGATTTGGTCTATCGTCATATAGGATCTGACAGCAATTATGTGGTTGATTCGCTTTTGCCAATTCTCGATTACACGTTTAGGGAAGGACGCATTTCTGCGGCATGGTTTATCAACCATAAATTTAATTCGCACTGGCTGATGCAAACTGGTTTAACAGCCGATGCCCTTATCTATAATTATATTGATTCCACGCGCATTCTTGATACCACTTCAGCTTATTACTATAAATATGAAACCAGATGGGACAGTAAGGGAATCACCTATCTCCTTCAGCCATATATCCAATTTAAATATAAGCCTAATGATCGCCTGACGCTGAACATCGGTGCGCACGTACAGTATTTCGCTTTAAGCAATAGCTATTCTTATTTCGAACCACGTTTTGGAATTCAATATGATTTAGGGCGCGATCAGACGATTGCCTTTGGAACAGGGCTTCATTCTCAACAACAAAATTTATATCTCTATTTCTATCGCCTGCAGGATTCAACCAATCATCCGTTGCCTCCTCATAATCTTAATATGGGTTTCACTCATTCATTTCATCTCGTCGGATCTTATAGCAAATTGATTGCAAAACATTATTACATTCTTGCTGAGGCTTATTATCAATATCTCTTTAGTGTCCCGGTCTATAATTATCCTTCTTCATTTTCGTTGATTAACACAGGCGTGGGTTTCTCGCGGTTTTTTCCTGACACTCTTGTAAATAAAGGCGTTGGCTATAATTATGGAATTGAACTTACGCTGCAGCGATTTTTCTACAAGCAATACTTCTTCATGATCACCGGAACGCTATTTAATTCTAAATATAAAGCCAGCGATGGTGTGTGGCGCAACAGCGATTTCAATTCGCAATATATCCTGAACGTTCTCGGTACAAAGGAATTTTCTATTGGGAAACAAAAGAAGAATACGCTTGGAATCGGATTCAAAATCACGACCGAAGGCGGACACTGGTACGGTCCCGTTGACACTGTACAATCCGAAATTCAAAAGGATGTGATCTATGAAGATGCCGGGAGAAACACGGAGCAATTCAAACCATATTTCCGATTTGATCTAAAGTTTAACTATAGGATCAATGCGAAAAAGCTTGGACACGAGATTGGGTTGGATATTGTGAATGTGTTCGACACGCAGAATATTTTAAATCTCACCTACATTCCAAACGACGATGATCCTTCACGCAGCGTGATTCAATATAACTATGAGCTTGGGCGATTGCCGATCTTTTATTACAGAATTGATTTTTGAAGTCTAATTCTCACTCATCAAATCCTTCCTAATTATTCTAAGCTTGGCATAGCGCAGCATAATTTTTTTCTGTCCAACATTGTTTTGAAAGAAGATTGTTGCCATTTTATCTTTTGAATTTCCTTCGAGGTGAATCACCTTGCCCATGCCGAAGCGCTGGTGCTCCACTTCCATTCCGGTTTGAATTAGGTTGAAATCATCGGCAGTAAAATCAGAAGACGGTTTGTGATTGTATTGCGGCTCTCTGCGAATCGGTGTCGTGACTTTCGAAAATTTCTCTTCGCGCGATGAAGCAGCAAAATCATGATGCGAAAAGGCGACATCGAGCACGGCCGGATCAATTTCATCAAGAAACCGACTTGGTTCATTGTATTGCAAATTGCCAAAACGATATCGTGAACTTGCAAAGGAAAGTGTGAGTTTATGTTTCGCCCGGGTGATGGCCACATAAAACAATCGCCGTTCTTCCTCGAGATCTTCGCGGCTGTTCATGCTCATCGTGTTCGGAAATAAATCTTCTTCCAGTCCCACCACATACACGCAGGGAAATTCCAGTCCTTTTGCCGAGTGAATCGTCATCAAAACGACGCGGTCATCATTATCAACTTTCTTATCGAAATCAGTGAGCAGAGAAATTTCCTGGAGGTAAGCGCCAAGTGATTTATCGAGTTGTTTTTCATTAAGCACTTCGCCATCAATCGTCACCCATTCCTGCTCGATGGGATCCTTATCTGAATCAAAGCTTCTCTCCGTGAATTCTTTAATTCCATTTAATAATTCCTGAAGATTCTCATATCGGCTGAGCCCCTCTATGGTTTTATCATTATATAATTCATGAAGCAATCCGGAAGTTTTTGCAACGTGAGCCGCTAAATCATAAGCGTTATGCGTCTTCAGCATTAAAGCATAGCTCTTAATTTTAGTAACAAAGTCTGAGATTGCATGATTACTTCTGTTGCCGGGTAAATAATCATTACAATGTTCAATTACTTCCCACAATCTTTTACCTTGTTCATTAGCCACGAGCAGCGCTTTCTCAATGGAGGTTTGCCCTATTCCTCTTGCAGGATAGTTAATCACGCGCTTTAGTGATTCTTCATCAAAATGATTGGCGGTCAATCGAAGATAGGCCAGCAGATCTTTGATTTCTTTTCTCTGATAAAAAGAAATGCCACCGTAAACGATGTAAGGAATATTGAGGCGGCGAAGCGATTCTTCAAATGCGCGTGACTGCGCATGCGTGCGGTATAAGACTGCGAAATCACTGTTCAATCGCTGGTTCCGCATTTTCTCCTCGAAAATTGAATCGACAACAAGCTTGCCTTCATCATTATCACTGATGGCTTTGATCACTTTGATTTTTTCACCGTGATGATTTTCCGTCCAGATTTCTTTGGTGATCTGCATTTTGTTATGCGTGATCACCTTGTTGGCGGCATGAACAATATGCTTAGTGCTTCTATAATTTTGCTCGAGCTTAAAAATTTTCAGATCGGGGTAATCCTTCTCGAAATTCAAAATGTTTTCAATTGTAGCGCCGCGAAAACTGTAAATGCTCTGCGCATCATCCCCGACCACACAAATGTTTTCGTGGACGGCTGCAAGCTTTTTTACTATGGCATATTGCGCATAATTCGTATCCTGAAATTCGTCAATCAAAATATAGCGGAATCGATTCTGATATTTAAAAAGTGCATCGGGGAAATTTACAAGCAAGTAATACATCTTATAGAGCAGATCATCGAAATCCATAGCGCCGGCCATGAAGCATCGCTTCGCATACAATTCATAGAGCATTCCGATCTTCGGCCTTCCTGATGCTGAATCATCAGCGATAATGTTTATGTCCTTTTGATATTCCTCTGGTCCCATCAATCCATTCTTCGCAGATGAAATTCTGTTGTGAACAATGGAGGGCTTGTAAAGAGTATCGTTCAGCCCCTGCTCTTTCACAATCGACTTGATAAGATTTCTGGAATCATCAGTATCATAAATCGTGAAATTGGAAGGATAACCAATTTTCGCAGCTTCATAGCGAAGAATGCGTGCAAACACCGAGTGAAAAGTCCCGATGTAAAGATTGCGCGCTTCATTGCCGCAAATTTTTTCAACGCGCTCACGCATCTCTGCCGCGGCTTTGTTCGTGAACGTGAGTGCAAGAATTCTGAACGGATCCACTCCAAGCTGAATCAAATGTGCTATGCGATACGTGAGCACGCGCGTTTTCCCCGAGCCGGGACCGGCAACAATCATCACCGGACCTTCTGTCGCCGTCACGGCTGCGCGCTGAACATCATTCAGTTCATCCAAATAGTTCACGATTCAAAAGTAGTTGTAAAGAATAACTGCAACGAAACTCAGAACTTTGTTGTTCCTGAAAATTTTTCAACATGAAGGCGATTTATCTCGTTCGATTCGGAAAGCCGGAAACTGCATTTGAAGTTAGAGAAATAGCGGTTCCTTCTCCGAATGAAAATCAAGTGCTCGTCAAAGTCGAGGCATTCGGTTTGAACTTCGCTGATATATCGGCGCGCAATGGAAAATATCGTGATTGCCCGCCGCTGCCATGTGTTCTCGGTTATGATGTGGTGGGAAAAGTAGAAGCAATTGGTAAAAACGTTTCGAATGTGCAAGTCGGTGATCGTGTCGCAGCGCTTACACGTTTCGGTGGCTATGCAGAATATGTTGCAGCAGATTTTCGCGGCGTAGTGAAAATTCCTGAAGACATGCCGCTGACTTTTGCCGGAGCAATTGCGGTGCAGTATTGCACGGCATATTATTCCTGTATCGAGTGTGTGAATGTGCACGAAGGTGATCGCGCGCTTGTGCATGCTGCCGCGGGAGGAGTGGGAACAGCGCTCGTGCAATTGCTCAAGAATAAAGGCGCGATTGTTTTTGGCACATGCGGATCAGCTGAAAAGATTGATTACCTGAAATCATTGGGAGTAGATTATACGATCAATTACAGAGCAACGGATTACAAAAATGAAATTGTGAAAATCTCAGGAGCGAAAAAACTGGATCTTGTTTTTGATTCCGTGGGAGGAAGCTATGTGCGCGACGGAATCAAACTGCTTGGGGCAGGAGGTAAACTCGTGAGTTATGGAGCATCGCAGATTATGGGCGCTAACTTATTTTCAAAAATTAAGATTGGCTTACAATTCGGAATTTATCATCCCGCCGTTTTTCTCATCAATTCAAAATCTCTAATCGGGGTAAGCATTTTGCGACTTGCTGATCAAAAGCCGGAAATTATTCAGCGCTGTTTCCGGGGAATTATAAAACTCTTCAAGGATGGAGTGATCAGGCCTGCAGGCGGATTAGAATTTCCGGCAGAAAAATTAGGTGAAGCGCACCGCGCAGTAGAAGAAAGAAAGACGATGGGTAAAGTGATGGTGAAATGGTGAGCCAACTTTCGATCACGCAACCTGAAGCTGCATCACTCTTTCGTAATACGCTTCATATTTCGGCAAAACTTTTTCAAGATCAAATTGCCGCGCATGTTCCGCTGCCTGATTTTTAAATTGATTCAGCATTGTGTTGTTTGTGAGAAGAAGAATTGCATTCCTCGCCATTTCATTTACATCACCCACATTACTCATGAATCCCGTTTTTCCCTGCACCATAATTTCGGGAATACCGCCCGTGTTTGTTGAGATGATGGGCACATGACATGCCATCGCTTCAAGAGCGGCGAGACCGAAACTTTCCGTTTCAGAAGGCATGAGAAATAAATCGCTTACGGCCAGAAGTTCTTCAACGGGATCAAGTTTTCCGAGGAAGCGAACATCGTCCATCAAATCCAGATCGCGGCAGAGTTGTTCCATGTTCTGCCGTTCAGGTCCGTCGCCGACAAGCAAGAGCTTGGAAGGAATTTCATCGTGAACGATTTTGAAAATCTTCACCACATCCTGCGTGCGTTTTACTGCCCTGAAGTTGGAGGTGTGAATGAGCAGTTTTTCTCCCTGCGGCGCAATGGCAATCTTGAAATGTTCCTTTCGCGCCCTACGAAAACGGTTCATGTCAACGAAATTCGGAATCACTTCAATCTCTCTGGTGATCTGAAAATTTTGATACGTCTCATCGCGCAGCCAATTAGAAACTGCCGTCACTCCATCGGATTGATTCACTGAAAATGTCACTACAGGCGCATACGTTGCGTCTTTGCCCACAAGTGTAATATCGGTGCCGTGAAGAGTTGTGATATAAGGAAGATGAATGCCGTGCGTTTTCAGAATCTGCTTTGCCATGTAAGCCGTAGCGGCATGAGGAATGGCATAGTGCACATGAAGCAAATCAAGATGCTCGAACTTCGCTACGTCCACAATCTTGCTCGATAGCGCTGTTTCATAGGGCGCGCGCTCGAAGAGCGGATAATCGGCGAACGCCACTTCGTGATAAAAGACATTCTCGACAAATGAATCCAGTCTGGCCGGAGCGCGATACGAAATAAAGTGAACCTTGTGCCCCTTCTGCGCCAGTGCCTTTCCAAGTTCTGTGGCAACAACTCCGCTTCCGCCATAAGTAGGATAACAAACGATTCCGATTTTCATAGAGGAATTACGCCGGTTTAGAAAATGTTTTCATGATCCGATTGAATCTATTAAGTACAAGACGAATCACTCCAACAAAGATTGGCAACAATAGTTTCCTTCACAAAAAATTTTAGCTGAAATCTTTTCTTCATTCACTCCGTAAAATCATTTCAAAAAAGAGATGAAAAATTTCGTTTCGACCAATGAAGTTTCCCTCTCGACCAATGACAACCTCAGCAAATAATTTTAATCTAATTTCGTTTCCCTAAAAAATTAAAGATTTCATTTCAGCTATGAAAAAGTTTAAGAAACCCATTGTGATTGCCTCAATCGCATTGGCAGTATTCATTCCTCTTGCATTCACGGGCGACAATGATTACTTTGAGATTTCGAAGAACCTCGACATTTTCGCTACGCTCTACAAAGAGGTCAACACGTATTATGTCGATGATATCGATCCGTCGAAATTCATGCGCACGGGCATTGATGCCATGCTCAACTCGCTCGATCCGTATACGGATTACATCAGTGAAGCCGATATTGAAAATTACCGATTTCAAACAACAGGGAAATACGGAGGCATCGGCGCCATCATTCGAAGGGGCGATAATTATATTGAAGTGGCCGAACTTTATCAAAATTACGCTGCCGACAAGGCCGGCTTGCGAGCAGGCGACATAATTCTGGAAGTGGATGGAAATTCAACGAAGGGGAAAACCGTGGAAGACATCAGTAAAATCCTCAAAGGCTCGCCGGGCACTGATGTTAAACTTTTGATTCAGCGACCGGGAGAAAAAAATTCAACACTGAAAACCATTACACGCGAAGAGGTGGATGTGAGCAGCGTTCCCTATTACGGCATGCTCGATAACAACATCGGATACATTCGTCTTACGCAATTCACTGAGAACTGCGGACAGCAGGTGCAGGATGCGTTGAAAGATCTCGAGAGTAAATATCAGTTGAAAGGATTGGTGTTTGACCTGCGGGGAAATCCCGGCGGATTGCTCAATGAAGCAGTAAATGTGAGCAACACCTTTATTGATAAAATGCAGCAAATCGTGAGTACAAAAGGAAAAGTGAAGGAGTGGGATAAAGTTTATTATGCATTGAATCCGGCCATCGATACAAAAATTCCACTCGCAATCCTTACGAACAGTGGCTCAGCTTCTGCTTCTGAAATTGTGACGGGTGTTGTTCAGGATTATGATCGTGGCGTGGTGATTGGGCAGAAGACTTATGGAAAGGGACTGGTGCAAACAACTCGACAGCTTAGCTACGGCACGCAGCTCAAAGTAACCACGGCGCACTATTACACGCCGAGCGGTCGTTGCATACAGGCCATCGATTACGCGCATCGCAATGAAGATGGCAGCGTGGGAAAAATTCCGGACTCGCTCAAGCATGCATTCAAAACAAAATCAGGGCGAGTTGTCTATGATGGCGGCGGAATCGATCCTGATTTCAAACTCGATCCGCAAAAACTTTCGCCGATCACGGCAAGTCTGCTCACGAAGAATTTAATTTTCGATTATGCCACTGAATACAGAATGAAACATGAAACCATTGCGGCAGCAAAAGATTTTCATTTGACCGATGCTGAATACAATGATTTTATTTCATGGCTGAACGGCAAAGATTACGATTACACGACCAAGAGTGAAGAAACAATGAATGATTTGAAGGAAACAGCGCAGAAGGAAGCTTACTGGGATGCCATTCAAAATGATTTCAACAAACTGCAGAGCGAAATGGCGCATGACAAGCAAAAGGATCTTATCAAATACAAGGATGAAATCAAGGATATGCTTGAAGAAGAGATTGCATCGCGCTATTATTATGAAGACGGAAGAATTGAAGCCTCTCTGAATGATGATCCGGAAGTAAAGAAAGCCATTGATGTTTTAAGCGACCAGGATTTGTACAACAAAACACTTCAGGCATCGAAATAAAACTGTTTGAAAAATTTTTAGAGGCGGGCTGTTACTTTTGCGGTACAGCCCGCTTCAATTTTCTCAACAGCTCTGAAAATTTTCATGCAATGAAAAAAAATCTGATTCTCCTTGTTTCCGCTATTGTTCTTTCATACCACGCGTTTGCAGGTCCGGGCGATTCGATTACAACCGTAGCTAACCTGAAACAACACATCGGATATCTCGCATCGGATGAATTACAGGGACGTTTGACCGGATCGAAAGGCGAGAAGATGTCTTACGAATACATCATCAAGCAATACAAGGCAATGGGCCTTCAGCCGATGGGAAAAGACGGATCATTTCTTCAGTCATTTCCTTATGATGCAGGAAAGAAAACCGAAGGGAAAAATGAAATGATCGTCAATGGTCAGCAGGTGGAACTGACTAATGACTATTACCCGTTGAATATTTCTGCTAACAAAAAAGCCAAGAATGCAATTGTGGATGTGGGCTTTGGAATTTCTGCGCCGCCAATTCATTATGACAGCTATCAGGGCATGCGCGATTTGACCGGCAAAATTTTTCTGATGGAATGCAGCACACCCGATGGAGATGATCCACATTCGAAATACGCTCCGTATGCCGACATTAAATCAAGAGTGGACAATGCCGTTGCAAAGGGTGCCAGCGCGATCATCTTTACCAATACGAATGAAAAAGCGGACGACCTTAAGTCAAATCTTGACATCAAATCTTTTCAGTCCACAATTCCGATTGTTTTCATCAAAGGTGATGCATGGAAGAAAGTGAAGCGTGATCAGCTCAATGTAGCTGAGTTTGTCGTAAATCTTAAAACCATTTCAGTCACCGGACATAATGTGGTTGCTTTCGTGGACAATCATTCGTCGTCAACGATAGTAATCGGTGCACACTATGATCATCTCGGTCACAATGAATTTGGCGGATCACTTTATCGCGGTGCTCCCGCGATTCACAATGGAGCCGATGATAATGCGAGCGGAACAGCCGGAATAATTGAACTCGCGCGATGGATTGAAACAAATGGAATCACTGAAAAAAATAATTATCTCTTCATCAATTTTTCTGGAGAAGAAGAAGGACTGATCGGTTCGAAATACTGGGTGGAACATTCAACGTATGACACTTCGAAAATCAATTGCATGATCAATCTCGACATGGTCGGCCGGTACCGCAGTGAGAAAGGGTTAGAGATCGACGGACTCGGAACTTCGCCCGATGCATTCAGTTTTCTTCATCACTTTACTTTCGATTCGCTAAAATTTATTTTAAAGGATGAGGGAACCGGACCTTCTGATCACACATCATTTTATCTCGCCAACATTCCCGTGCTGTTTTTCTTCACTGGTACTCATGAAGATTATCACAAACCCAGCGACGATGCAGATAAGATCAATTATGCCGGAGAATATGAAGTACTGAAATGCATCGAGCACGTGATTATTCATTTAGATGATGCAGGAAAACTTGCTTTCACAAAAACCAAAGAAGTGGATACGAATGATGTTCCTCAATTCAAAGTCAGGCTCGGAATTATTCCTGATTATTCATTCGAAGGGCCCGGTTTGCGAATTGATGGAGTGGATGATGGTAAACCTGCTGCAAATGCCGGTCTGCAAAAAGGCGACATCATCATGAAGATGGGTGACTTCACGATCTCTGACATTATGGTGTATATGAAAGCGCTTGCTTCATTCAACAAAGGCGACACGACCAAAGTAATTGCGAAGCGCGGCGAAAAGGAAATGGAATTTCAGGTGACTTTTTAGACCTACCGGTTCATTGGCTCTCATACTTAACATTGAAACCTCATCGCCTGTTTGTTCAGTGTGTTTGAGTCGGGATGCAGAGGTGATTGGTGTGAGAGAAGATCGCAGCGGGTTAAATCACGCATCGTTTCTTGCGGTTTTCATTCAGGAATTATTTTCAGAAACAAGGTTGAACATAGATGAGCTCGATGCAATCGCAGTGAGTGCCGGCCCGGGCTCCTATACAGGACTTCGAATTGGTGCGGCAGCGGCAAAAGGAATTTGCTATTCCATTTCAAAACCACTCATTGCAGTTGACTCGCTTATGATTCTTGCTAAGTCAATGAAATCAAATTTCAGCGGAGGAAATTTTAACTACTGCCCCGTGATCGATGCAAGAAGAAATGAAATATATTTTTCGCTTCTCGATTCAAATTTCAGTGTCCTGATTCCTTCTAAAAACATAGAAGTTTCTGTTGCAATTCCATTTGACATTCCTGAAAATGTTAAAATCATCATTGGTGGAAGCGGGGCAAATAAGTGTCTTAAACTATGGGATAACTCGAATTTCATTGAGGATTGTTCAGCTATCTTTTCAGCCCGAAATATGGCAACATTCTCAGAGGAGAAATTCAAAAAATCGCAATTCGAAAGTGTTGCACGATTCGAGCCCTCCTACATTAAACCTGTTTTCATTTCCGTGAAAACGCGCAGTTAAAGTCAAGTTAAATGCCTTTTAATTTTTTATTATCTGTTCCGAAGGTATTGTATTTGCGCTTAAAATAATCTAAACTTAAATCATTCCTACCATGGCTAAAGGTTCATTGCATGAAGTTGCCCGTGTCAGCGGAAACGGGGCTTCTAAACACAAAATCGAAATTGATTACGCCAATGTAAAGAAAGCTGCAGGCGTACTTCGCGCTGTCAACCACGGACTGCGTCAGAGCATCCTGAGTTTGCTGGAAGAACGCGGACCAATTACCGTAACTGAATTATACAACCGCCTCAATCTGGAACAATCTGTTGCTTCACAGCATCTCGCTATACTGCGCAAAGCCGGCGCCGTGAAAACAAACCGCGATGGAAAATTCATTTTCTATTCTATCAATGACAAACGGCTGAATGAATTAAACGGACTCGTAAGCGAGATCCTCAAGCAGTAACCCGATCAACCATCAGAACAGAAGCCGGCCGAAATGCCGGCTTTTCTTATTTAGAGGAACCGATAGCTGACAGTGCTACGCCTGAACTAATTCACAACTATCTTTGTATCCCATAATTCAATTCAGGTAACAATGAGAGTTGAACAACTTTACACGAATTGCCTCTCTGAAGCTGCGTACTTTGTCGAATCAGAGGGAGAGATCGCCATAATTGATCCGCTGAGAGATTATGCTACATACCTCGAAATGGCGACTAAGGCGCCGGGAAAAATTAAATACATTTTTGAAACGCACTTCCATGCCGATTTCGTTTCCGGCCATCTTGATCTTTCAAAAAAAACGGGAGCACCAATTATTTACGGACCTGAAACGACTACAAAATTTCCTGTGACGATTGCGAAAGACGGAGATCGTTTTTCCATTGGAAAACTAAAACTTGAGGTGATCCACACACCCGGTCACACACCTGAATCCAGTTGCTACCTCCTTTACGATGAAAACAATAGTCCCTATTGTCTGTTCACAGGTGACACGCTTTTCGTTGGCGATGTAGGACGTCCTGATTTATTCGGCGCTGCAATAACCAAAGAAGAACTTGCCTCACGCATGTACGATTCATTACAACGATTAAAGAAATTACCGGATGATGTAATTGTATATCCTGCCCATGGCCCAGGTTCTTCATGCGGAAAAAATCTTGGCAAAGAAACATGGAGCACCATCGGCCTCCAGAAAAAAATGAATTATGCCATGCAAGACATGACGCGTGATGAATTCATCAAATCCATCACTGAAGGGCTCACTAAACCACCTCAATATTTCTCACTCAATGCCATGATCAATCGTAACGGATATGAATCACTGGACGATGTGATCACCAGAAGTTTGAAATCTTTCACGCCGGATGAGTTCGAACATGAAATGAAGAAACCAAAAACAGTTGTGCTTGACACAAGGCATCAGGATGTATTCGAGAACGGATTTGTGCCGGGTTCACTCTTCATTGGGCTGAATGACCGCTATGCCGAATGGGTGGGAATTCTTTTAAAAACGGATGATCGTATTTTGATAGTGGCGGAGCCGGGAAAAGAGCACGAGGCAGTCACACGAATGGCACGCGTCGGGTATGACAATGCCGCAGGATTTCTTAAAGGAGGATTTGATGCCTGGAAAAACTCCGGCAAGGATTACGACATGGTTATCTCGGTTGAAGCAGATGAATTGCAACTCGACTATGAGCATGATGAAATCAATATCATTGACGTAAGAAAAGAAAGCGAATATGAGAAAGGGCATGTGGAAGGAGCCATCAATTTGGTGCTTCAGGAAATTGATGAACAGATTCATAAACTGGATGATAAGGATGATGAAGACTTCTACGTTCATTGCGGAGTAGGATATCGTTCCATGGTGGCTGCATCGTGGCTGAAGCGCAAAGGCTATCACAACATAAAGAATGTACACGGCGGATGGAAAGCAATTTCTAAAACAGAAATTCCTGTGGTGACCATGCAGTTTTCTCAAAGCTAAATTTCATGATTAAGAAAATTGAAAGGATGATTGAGAACTTCAGTCATCCTTTTTTATTTCTGCCTCTGCACTTTTAACTACCTTGACGAATCAATAACACCAATGCCGAAATCGCGACGAAAGTGGATAGTGAGAATTTTTCTGGGGCTGCTGGGCCTATTGATCGTTCTCTTTGTTGGCGGCTACCTCGTTTTAATTGAACACAGAAAAGAAGTTAGCGATCTGATAACTAACACCTTCAATGAGAAACTCACCGGACGATTGACGATGCAGGACCTCGACTTCACCATTTTTGAAGAGTTTCCGAATTTCACTGTTCGTATTGATAATATTTCAGTTACTGATTCCGCATCTGCCGTTCGCGGTGATACACTTCTGCGCGCAGGGAAAATTTCTTTCCGAATCGATTTACTAAAACTCATCACCGGCAACATTCAATTTAATACCATCAAAATTTCTGATGCTTCAATTTATCTGGTGAAAGACCGAAGCGGTAGAATGAACACGCCGAAACCCAGAAATGTGAGCGTGCCGGAAGGAAAAAGTGAAGCAACATTGCCGGCGATGAAAAAGATTTTTCTGGAAAATGTATCCTTCCGCATGGTGGATTCGGTGAAAAATAAAAGATTCGGATTCAAATTCATCAAAACCGATTTTGATGGTTTCAGTGCCGATTCAGCTATGGCTTATCATTTAGATGGGCTGGTGCATTTTGACGGGCTGGTGTTTAATCCTGACAAAGGCGGATACTTAACTAACCAGGATGTGCAACTGAAAACTGATGTTGCATTCAACCCTTATAAAAAATTACTGACTGCAAACAATGGCATTCTCTTTATTAAGCAACAAAAACTAATGATTCGCGTGCGAATGAATTTCGCAGACAAAACGATGAAAATGCAGTTCGACACTAAATCAATTTTGCCATCAGTGGCTTATGGCGTCCTCACCCAGGCAATTTCAAAAAAACTCAGGGTATATCAACTAAAAAAACCCGTGATGGCACGTGTAGTAATTTCGGGATCGATTGCGCCCGGAAGCAAGCCAGCTGCTGATGTGTATTTCAAAACTGCGGACAACGAACTGGACATCGCAAAACGGACATTTGATAATCTTGAAGTTCTTGGCTGGTTTACGAATCACATTGACAGCACCAAAATCAATGACGATCATAATTCCGAAATTGTTTTGCCCGTATTCCGCGGCACTGTTTACGGTTTGCCCATTCAATCAGAATTATCCGTAACTGATCTGCTGGCACCGACACTCTTTATGAAAGCCAACGTGAACTATGATGAGCAAAAGCAGGGTGAAATCACTACTCAGCATTTCAAATTTTCGAAGGGTAATATTAATGTCAATTTTCTGTTCCACGGGCCGCTGGTGAACTATGTGGACACTGTGAACCGTGTGATGCTTGGACAACTTACCGGAGAAGTATCGATTAAAAACGCTTCATTCACTCACCTGTCCACAGGTTATGACTTCACTAATGTGAACGGACATCTGTCATTCAATAAACCTGACATGCAGATTGATTCCATCCGGCTCACTGCAAATGGCAATGTGGTAAAGATCACAGGCAGCGCAAAATATTTCATCGCTTTCCTCTTTCTGCCGTCAGTAAAAGCACAAGCTAATCTTAGTCTTACTGCTGATGTGATTGATTTTAATTCATTCAAGCCGTCGTCAAATTCGGGCCGTGAGATAAAATCAGAACCAAGAAAAACAAATACAAAGGCCAATCAGCTTGCTTCCACCATTGATTGGATTGCAGGCGGAATGGAGTTTGAGATAAACCTGGCGGCGAACAAAATCATTCTTAAAAAATTTGTGGGTACTAACATCAAGGGAAATGTGGTGCTTGACGACGATGCGCTTCAAATCAGTAATGCAGGAATGAATACGAGCGGGGGTACTTTTCTGCTTAACATGTCATTGTCTCAGCTTTCCGGCAGTACACATGCATTAAACCTCCGCGCGTCCATTAAGGGAGCAAGAATGAATGACCTCATGTATTCATTCGACAACTTCAATCAGAATACCATCACCAATAAAAATATTTTCGGAACACTGAGCGCTACTGCTTCGCTCACCGCAAACCTCAATAAAAATTACAACGTAATTGGTTCAACAATGAAGGGTACGATTGATACTAAAATCAAAAACGGCTCGCTGAAGGATGTGGAAGGGCTGGAAAAAATTAGCAAGTACATCTTCAAGAACCGCGATTTCAGCAATATTCAGTTCGCCGATCTTCATAATCATTCTACCATCAACGGAACGATGCTGAACATAGACACACTGAATATTTTTTCTTCCGTACTCACCATGTTTATCGAAGGCAGCTATGATTTTAATGAGACCAATACAAATCTGCTCATCACTATTCCATTCAGTAATCTGAAGAAAATGGAAGCCTCGGAGCGTATGTCGCAGGCAGATTCTGTAGCAAGAAAGGGAGGCAATCTCGTATTGCGCGCAACGAATGGCGATGACGGTAATTTGAAAATCGCACCGGTGATTTTCGGGAAAAAGAAGAAGAAAGAGAAATCATAAACGCTGCAGCTTCGCTAAAATCTTTTTTCCTCTCGCTCTGAATCCGGGTTTCTCCCAATCCATTTGTTCTTCAATCAGCGTAACGAGCTCATGCTTCAGGTCCGGCTCACGCTCTGCAAGATTCGCGAGCACAGTCATTGAAAAAACTTTTACTGCCAGTGGTTCTTGCTGCGAGGAGAGAAAATCAAAACAAATGGTCGCCGCAAGTCCCTGCAATTTTTTTGGTATTTCAATTTCAGTCAGAACGCGAATGACATTTCTTTTAACCGCGTCATGAACCGGCTGCTTACAATATTCGAGCATCTGTTTCAGGTATAGCTTAATCCATTCCGGATGATCGTCCGCAACATATTTTACGATCCACGCTGAACGCTGAACCACTCTGTATTCATCATGAAAGAATAATTTCATCAGCAGATCAAAGCGTTTTTTATTCTCACCCACCCACTTCGCCAATCGCACGGTTTGACGCTTTGAATGTTCCCTGAGAATTTCTTCGCGAAGATTCATCGGCCGGTTACTTACAATCCTGCAGCTGCAGAAATTTCCATCATCCGGTCAATTGATTTCTTTGCACGCAACCGGATTTCGTCGGGCACAATTACTTCGGGCAACTCATACTTAATACACAAATAAAGTTTCTCCAGTGTGTTCAGCTTCATGTAAGGACAATCATTGCAGGCACAGCTGTTATCCGGCGGAGCAGGAATAAAAGTTTTATCGGGCGAAGCCTTTTGCATTTGATGAATGATGCCGGCTTCGGTAGCAACAATAAACTCATTTGCCGGGTTATTGATTGTGTACTTCAATAAACCGGTAGTTGAAGCAATAAAATCAGCCAAATCGAGAACGGATGTTTCACATTCAGGATGTGCAATAACTTTTGCATTCGGGTGACGGTTTTTTAGCTTCATGATTTTTTCTGCAGAGAAAATTTCATGAACGATACAAGCGCCTTCCCATAAAACCATATCTCTTCCTGTTTTCCTGATAAGATATCGCCCGAGATTTCTATCCGGTCCAAAAATGATCTTCTTGTCTTTCGGAACCGACTCAATAATTTTTTGAGCATTCGACGAGGTGCAGATAATGTCACTCATCGCTTTAATCTCCGCTGAGCAATTAATATACATGATCACCACATGATCAGGATGGCGCATTTTGAAATGAGAAAACAAATCCGGCGGACACGAATCGGCAAGTGAGCAACCGGCTTTTAAATCAGGAATCACCACTTTTTTTTGAGGAGATAGAATCTTTGCCGTCTCAGCCATAAAATGAACACCGGCAAAAACAATCATGTCGGCATTCGTTTTTGCTGCCTCCTGTGACAATCCTAAGCTGTCTCCGATAAAATCAGCCACATCCTGAATGTCCGGCTCCTGGTAATAATGAGCAAGAATGACGGCATTCTTTTCCCGCTTCAGTTTTTTGATTTCTTCAAAAAGGTCAAGCATTGGATCCACCTCTAAATCGAGAAATCCGTTTTGATTTAATTTCTCTTTTGCTTCCTTTAATGGTTCTGCTAACAGAGTTTCCATTTCTTAATTAAAATATTTCTTTTAAAGAAAATTACTATTACAAATTATTAGCGGTGTGAATTGGTTTAAATGATTTTTCTGAAACGCTTGACTTTTGATTTATCACTCTTTCATTCACAGTCATGACTCTTTAATCCACATGACGTATTTCTGGAAATCAATGGCTTTGAACTTTGCGCACACAATGTTTAAAAAGACGTTTGTTCAAAATTAGCTGTATGAATTGATAACAACAATGACCCGCCTTTGGTTGACAAGCGTTTGATTTTCTGATCGTGCATCAACATAAATCAACAGTTGCGAATGATTTTTCTTGAATCGAAGTTTATACACCTTTTTTCAACCGTTCAATCACAGAATTTATTCTGAATCGTGAATTTCAATTTTTAAAATAAACAGCAATGAAAAGTTATTAGTCACACCGGTGCAAAACTGAAAGCAACTTACATTTGATTAATCATGCCGGGAACCTCTTTCTCTCAGTTTCAAAATTACCTTTCAAAACTCACTTTAAAGCGAATTGCCAATGCCGCAGGAGTGTTATCATCATATTTTATTTCACGGGCAACACGTCAACCTTTTCACTGGGGAAAACCAATCAGTATTGCCATTGAGCCAACCACTTCATGCAACCTTCGCTGCCCGGAATGTCCGAGTGGCTTGCGATCATTCACGCGACCAACCGGAATGATTGATGAAAATTTCCTCAGAAAAATTATTGATGAAGTGAGTGATCACGTGTTATATCTCACTTTTTATTTTCAGGGCGAGCCGTATTTGCATCCTGCGTTTTTAGAGATGGTGAAATATGTTTCGCAGAAAAAAATATTTACCGCGACATCCACCAATGCGCATTATCTCAATAATGAAAATGCGAAACAAACTGTTGATTCAGGACTTGACCGCCTGATTATTTCTATTGACGGAACCACACAGGAAGTTTATGAGCAATACCGCATCGGCGGCAATCTTGTGAAGGTCATTGATGGAACGAAAAATATTTTGAAATGGAGAAAGGAACTGAAATCAAAAACGCCCGAAGTAGTTTTTCAATTCCTCGTCGTGAAACCAAATGAACATCAGATTGGAGAAGTTCAACGAATGGGAAAGGAGCTCGGCGTGGATGACGTATGGCTGAAGACGGCGCAGGTGTATGATTTCGAAAACGGAAATGAATTGATTCCTTCGATCGAAAAATTTTCGCGATACAAAAAACTGAACGGACATTACTCGGTCAAAAATCAATTACTCAATCATTGCTGGAAGATGTGGCACTCCTGCGTGATCACATGGGACGGGAAGGTGGTTCCTTGTTGCTTCGACAAAGATGCGCGCCATCAACTTGGCGATTTGACAAAGCAATCCTTCAATGAAATCTGGAATGGTGATGCTTACCAAAACTTCAGAACTTCATTATTGAAATCACGAAAAGAAATTGACATCTGCACAAATTGCTCGGAAGGAACGATGGTGTGGGGATGAAAATTTTGTTTGCCTAATATGATTCACACCGTCATTATCTCCTTCTCTTTCACGGCAAGATGCTTGTCAACAGCAGCAATATATTTATTGGTGAGGTCCTGCATGTCTTTCTCTCCGTCCTTGATCTGGTCTTCAGAAATGTGTTCCTTACCAAGCTTCTTGATGTGATCGACTGAATCGCGGCGGATGTTTCGAATGCTTACGCGAGCGGTTTCGGCAATCGTGTGTGCCTTCTTCACAAATTCCTTTCTGCGTTCTTCAGTGAGTGGCGGCTGAAAAAGTTTTACGAGATTACCATCGTTCAATGGAGTGATTCCGATGTTTGCAGCGAGGATGGCCTTCTCAATCACGCCCAGCATACTTTTTTCCCATGGCTGAATAATGAGTGTGCGCGCATCAGCAATAGAGACATTGGAAGCCTGGTTGATCGGCAAGTGTGAACCGTAATAATCAACCGTAATTCCATCAAGAATGGCGGGAGAAATTTTTCCCGCGCGCACGTGGGTGAGTTCTGTTTCCAGGTGCTGCATGGTTTTCTCCATATGATTTTTTGCATCATCCTTTATTTGCTGAAGCGTCATAACGAAATTGTTTGCGGAAACAAATTTAAGTGTGGAGAGTGAAAAAGAAAATCAGAGACAAATCAAGTCGTGACCAGCGTTCCCAATTCCTCACCCTGCAGAATGCGCAGCAGATTTCCGGGCTGATTGATGTCAAATACAATGATGGGAAGATTGTTTTCCCTGCAGAGTGTGAACGCCGTCATGTCCATCACATTCAGGTTTCGTTTATAGCATTCTTCAAACGTGATTCGGCTGAATTTCTGCGCCAGTAAATCTTTTTCGGGATCGGCTGTGTAGATGCCATCAACCCGCGTTCCTTTCAACAAGACATCTGCATTGATTTCAATGGCGCGTAATGCAGCGGCAGTATCAGTGGTGAAAAACGGATTACCTGTTCCTGCACCGAAAATCACCACGCGGCCTTTTTCCAAATGCCGCATCGCTCTTCTTCTGATGTACGGTTCTGCAATTTGTTCCATTTTAATTGCACTTTGCAATCGTGTGTTGATGCCGTGCATCTCCATCACACTTTGCAACGCCATGCCGTTCATCATTGTGGCAAGCATTCCCATGTAGTCGCCCGTGGCGCGCTCGATGCCGGCGCCTTCCGATTCAATGCCGCGATAAATATTTCCTCCACCGATTACTACAGCTACTCCTGAACCGGCGTTCACTGCGGACTTGATCTCTTCTGCATACAAATTTGAGACGGCGGGATCAATTCCATAGGCCTGGTTACCCATGAGTGATTCACCGGAAAGTTTGAGAAGGATGCGCTTGTACTTGACGGACACGAAAATGATTTGCGCTTGCAAAATACAGCGAAGAAGCAGAATCAAAAAGTCCGAAGGTTGATCCATTCGTTGCGCTTCAATTACAGAGTATGGAAGAAATGTTGAAGAATTGGAATTCCTGTGATTGGAACTTTAAATTCAGAGTGGCAACTAAATGGTTGAATCAGAGCAGCGAAATTCAGTCGGCATGGTTTTGTGAATCAGTGAATGATTTGATTTCTAACTGTAAAATTTTTTCCTATGAAAACGAGAATCATTCTGATCATTACTCTTGCAATTTTCTTTTGTCCTAAAGGATTTGCACAAGCACCCGGCGGATTTTTCGGAATTGAATACCTGCCGACGTTTGCAAAGTTTGACGTGAAAAATGTTTCCGGCGGAGTTTACAAAACCACGGCAGTACTTGGCACCGGTTTCGGCGCACAACTCGGATTCAACGTAACGAACCATTTTGGATTGCAGGGTGAAGTGCTTTACTCAGCGATTGCACAAAAGTTCAACGATGAAGAAAATATAGAACACAGGGTCGAGCTTTCCTATCTGAATGTTCCTCTGCTTATCGCACTAAACACAAATGTTTCTGTGCCCGTAAATCTTAATGTTGTCATCGGCCCGCAGATTGGAATTAATACAGGAAGCAAGATTGAAGGAGAGGGCTCGGGCGGCATTGATACATTTCAGGCTGTACTGGCAGTGAAGCCGGCCGATCTCGGATTTGCTTATGGTGCCGGTTTGGATTTCAACTTGTCAAAAGCGCTGGCGCTGGGAATTGGCTTCAGAGGTGTCTATGGTTTGATTGATATCAGCGATCAGAGCAAAAGCATTACTACTGATCAATATTATCTGCTCGACAGATCGCACGTTAAAACTTACTCGGGCTATGTGGGGCTGAAGTTTAAGTGGTGAGAAGAAAATCTAATTCCGTCGTGAAAACAAAAAGGAGAGCGGCAAACTCTCCTTTTATTTTCTTCATTGAAAAAAAAAGTCAGTCAGCCGTTGACACGCGCTTGAAGTCAACCACTGTAAGTTCTTTGTCGATTGATTTCAAAACATCGCTGATGGTTTTCTTCGGATCCTTCACGAATTCCTGGCTGAGCAATGTTTGCTCCTTGAAAAATTTATTGAGCGCACCGGCTGCAATCTTGTCAATCATCTGCTCAGGTTTGCCTTCGGCTTTTGCTTTTTCTCTTGCAATATCGAGTTCCCGATCAATAATGTCCTGCGATACGCCATGCTGGTCGATAGCAACAGGATTCATTGCAGCCACCTGCATTGCAACATCTTTTCCTGCAGCTTCAATCGCATCTGTTCTTGATTTGTTCATTGCGACAAGCACACCAAGTTTATTATTGCTGTGAATGTAAGAAACCACAAAAGCGCCTTCACTCACGGCGAGCTTCTTCACTTCAATCTTCTCTCCGATTTTTCCAACCAGCTCAGCCACTTTTTCTCCGATGGTAATGTCGCCGAGCTTCATACTCACTAATTGCTCGACGGAAGAAATATTTTCATTGAGCGCAATGGTTGCTGCTTGTTTTGCGAATGAGGAGAACTCTTCATTCTTCGCCACAAAATCAGTTTCGCAGTTCACGCTGAGAATGACACCTTTCGTCTGCGATGAATTCGTGATAGCGATCACTAACCCTTCTTTGGCTTCTCTTCCTGCGCGAAGAGCTGAAACTTTCGCGCCCTTCTTGCGGAGGTAATCAATCGCAGCATCGAAATTGCCGTTTGTTTCGGTTAATGCTTTCTTGCAGTCCATCATACCCGCGCCGGTTTGCTGGCGCAGCTTGTTGATGTCTGATGCTTTTATTTCTACCATGATTTGAAAATTATTTGCTTGTTACAATTGATTTTGCAGGTGAAAAGTTTCACTGCCGTTTTCAGAATAAATATCGAAGGGATTTATCTCCTCGGGCGTGATCTTGCGCCACCACCAGCAGGTGCATTGCCTCCGCCACCGCCGGGTCGCTGACGTCTGCGAAGCGGACCTTTGCCCGGTGCACGCCGGTCGCGTTTCTCTCCTTCGCCTTCCTGTTCTTCTTCCACAGCTGCAAACTCACGTTCTTCTGAAGCTTCTTCCTCTTCAGCCGCTTCTGCACTGTCCTTATCTTTCTGTCGCTCGTTGATTCCTTCAAGCAGAGCTTCCGTGATATAATTGGTGATGATGGCAATTGATTTTGTCGCATCATCGTTAGCAGGAATTGCAAAATCAACTAATGTCGGATCGCTGTTTGTGTCCACCATGCCGATGGTTTGAATGCCGAGTTTCTTTGCTTCAGCGAGAGCAATGTGTTCATTCATGATGTCTACAAGAAAAATTGCTGCCGGAATTCGGTTGAGTGCCGCAATTCCTCCAAGCACCTTTTCCAGCTTTGCTTTTTCACGGCTCAGGCGAAGACGTTCTTTCTTCGTGATGTTCGCAGCAGTTCCATCCGTCAGCATCTTTTCGATGCTCTGCATTTTCTTGATCGATTTGCGGATGGTGCTGAAATTGGTGAGCATGCCACCGAGCCAGCGTTCAGTCACGAAAGGCATTCCGGCTTTTTGCGCCGCCTCAGAGACAATTTCTTTCGCTTGCTTCTTCGTCGCTACAAAAAGAATTTTTTTGCCACTACGCGCCATTTGTCGCATTGCTGATGCGGCTTCATCAAGATTCTCGAGTGTCTTGTTGAGGTCGATGATGTGAATTCCTTTTCGCTCCATAAAGATGTAGGGGAGCATTTTCGGATTCCATTTCTTCTTGAGATGGCCGAAATGAACGCCTGCTTCGAGCAGGTCTTTGTATTCGAGCTTAATCACTGTGAAATAAGATTATCTGTTTTGAAAAAATGATCCTGATTAAAAATGATCAGCGCTTGCTGAATTGGAACCGCTTGCGTGCTTTCTTTCTTCCGCTCTTCTTGCGTTCCACTGCGCGCGGATCGCGTGTGAGCAAATGAACCGATTTTAGTTTGGGTTTCAGCTCTGAATTTTCTTTGACGAGCGCACGAGCAATGCCAAGGCGCACTGCTTCCGCTTGTCCTTTCGTTCCTCCTCCCTGCACATTCACAATGAAATCGTATTTGTTCATCACTTCAGCAGCCTGAACTGCTTCTTCCACTGATTTCTGATAAATCACCTGCGGGAAATAGGTCTTGTAATCTTTTCCGTTTACGGTGATCTTGGTATCGCCGCTTGCCGATGTGAGGAACACGCGGGCTGTCGCTTCTTTTCTTCTCCCGATGGAATTTATTTTTTCTGCCATTGATAAAATGTGTTGAATGATTATTGAATTGGTTTCGGTTTCTGCGCAGCGTATTCATGTTTATCTCCTGCGAACACATGCAGCTTGCGATACATGTCGGCACCAAGGCGCGTCTTAGGAAGCATGCCGCGCACGGCTTCTTCCACCATGTAAGTAGGCTTGCGCTGCAAAAGTTTTTTCGGTGACTCAACTTTTTTTCCGCCGGGATAACCTGTGTAGGTCACTACTTTTTTGTCGGTCAATTTTTTTCCGGTGAGCCGGATCTTTGAAGCGTTGATTACAACTACATGATCACCTGTGTCAACATGATTGGTGAAATATGTTTTGTGTTTTCCGATGAGCAGCGCTGCAATTTTACTCGCAAGTCTTCCCAATGTTTGATTGTCGGCATCGATCAGCCACCACTCGCGTGTGACGGTTTTGCTGTTCGCATGCTTTGTTCTGTAAGTAAGCGTATCCACGATGGTTCGTTTTTTCAGAATTGAATTAAGGGGCGGCAAAAGTAAACGCAGGATTTAAACAAACAATGATTTACTGAAGATTTTTTCATTCAGTCCCTCATAACCTCTTAGTGATGAGCAATTATTTGGACAAGAAAATTTTATTCGTCCAAAATTAAGACCGCTAAAATTTCAATTGCTTTTACTTTGCTGAATGAAGAAATATGATTTCCTCATTGTAGGTTCCGGTATTGCAGGATTGACTTATGCTTTAAAAGTTGCTGAATATGGAACCGTTTGCATCATCACCAAAGGCAGTGAAGACGAATCAAACACGAAGTATGCGCAGGGCGGTGTGGCTGCTGTTTGGGATTTCGATCAGGATTCATACAAGAAGCATATTGCTGACACACTCGATGCCGGCGATGGATTGTGTGACGAGCGCATCGTCGAGATCGTTGTAAAAGAAGGACCAATCCGGGTGAAGGAAGTGATCGACTGGGGAGCGAAGTTTGACAAGAATGAAGAAGGTGAATATGATTTGGGAAGAGAAGGCGGACACTCTGAACATCGCGTACTTCATCATAAAGACAATACAGGATATGAAATCGAGCGCGCACTCCTCCGGCAAATCGACAAGCATCCAAATATTGAATTGCACACTCACTACTTCGCCATTGATTTAATCACGCAGCATCATCTTGGAATTGAAGTCACGCGAAGAACGAAGGACATCGAGTGTTACGGGGTTTATGTGTTGAATACACGCACTAACCGCACTGAAACGATTCTTGCTAAAATCACTCTCCTTGCAACAGGCGGTGCGGGTCATGCTTACCGCAACACTACCAATCCCATCATTGCCACCGGTGATGGCATCGCTATGTTTTATCGTGCCAAAGGGAAGGTGATGAACATGGAGTTCTACCAGTTTCATCCTACAGCACTTTACAATCCGGGTGAATATCCATCGTATCTGATCACGGAGGCCATTCGTGGTTTTGGTGCGATCTTAAAGACGAGAGATGGAAAAGAATTCATGCAGAAATATGACAAGCGTGAGTCTCTCGCGCCGCGAGATATTGTGGCGCGAGCCATCGACAACGAAATGAAAAGGCGGGGTGATGATTTCGTTTTTCTCGATTGCCGGCATCTTGATAAAGAAAAATTCATTGGGCATTTTCCGAACATTTATGAGAAGTGTATTTCCATTGGCATTGATGTGATGAAGGACATGATTCCTGTAGTGCCGGCAGCCCATTATCTCTGCGGAGGAATTATGACCGATGATCACGGAAGAACATCCATCAAAAATCTTTATGCCTGCGGCGAATGCGCGTGCACAGGTTTGCACGGTGCGAACAGGCTTGCTTCGAATTCGCTGCTTGAAGCCATGGTCTTTTCCCACCGTGCTTATCTCGATGCTGTTCAGCGGGTGAAATCAATTTCATTTCAAAAGAAAATTCCAGCATGGAATGCGAAAGGAACTTTTAACCCTGAAGAAATGGTGCTCATCACTTTCACGCGGCAGGAAGTTCAGAACATCATGAGCAATTATGTTGGCATTGTTCGCTCAGATCTTCGCTTGCGGAGAGCATTTCAACGATTGAATTTGATTTATGAAGAAACGGAAAAACTCTACCAGCGTACGGTCGTCTCTCCAGAATTGTGTGAGCTGCGAAATCTCATCAATATCGGATATCTGATCATCCGCTCTTCGATGAAAAGAAAAGAAAGCCGCGGACTCAACTTCAATACTGATTATCCCAGGAAACTTAAGGCGGCCAAGAACACAATTCTCTGAGAGAAACATTTATTCGCTGAATAATATTTCAGCGGCGAATCCGTTTGTTACCCGTCATGAGCAAACGGAAGTTCTTCCTTGCAATTTTTCTTGCTTCAGTTTCCACTAAACAAGTTTTAGCGGCTGCAATTCCGCTCAGCGAAGCCGTGAAACAGAAGAAAGTTTCTGTTGATCCCGAACATTATACTCCTCCTTCTGACGGAAAGTATCACGCCAGCTACTTCAATCAATGCATGCAGCTTAAGGTGAAAAATCTTACTTCAATTCCTCTCGCTCTTACTGAGTCAGCCGGCAGATTTCTTGTGCCTGATGACACAGACAAACAGCGCATGATGATGACTGCTGATATCACTTTCAATCTGAAAAGCGGTGAAGAAAAAAGTATCCTGCTTTATGCCATGTGCACGCAGGCAACCAACGGCGCACCGTCTGATGCAGATCGTTTCACTTACGGAAGTGCCGCAACGGGCGAGCTGAAGGAACTTGTTTCATTCATCGCTTCAAAAAATTATCAGAATGAGGCAGCACAACATGCGGTTTGGTCAATCACTGACGGCTATTCACCGTATTCAATTTTCGATGATGACACGGTTGTAATGAACTCGCTTCGCAGAAAGGTTTGTGCGATTAAGAAAATTACCTACAACCCTGCGAGTGAACGGGTAACAGAGAATTCTCCTCTGGTTCGATACATCACCGGCACATTTACGTTTTCAATTTACAAGGAACAGAAAGTGGATCTCGTCATTTTCACAGATGACAATAAGCTCATCAAAAACGTAATTCAGAATGAAACGTTCTCTGCCGGGAGCCACACGGTTGATTATGATGCTTCCATTCCCGTTCTTGATCCTTCCAAGCCGCAGTCAGTTGTCATGATGTTTTATCTCGACGGAGTTTTGTTTGCACACAAGAAGCACGTGCTTCCTCCGTGGCAATAACTTTCAATAGGCTGCAGATAATTCCTAACGTTAGTTTGGAATTGAACCATCACGCATTTCATGCTGTTATCCTTTAACAATTTTACCTTTGCGCGCCTTATGATGATTGAACTAGTCAAGTCGAAAATTCACCGGGTGAAAGTGACGGAAGCGGACATTCATTATGTCGGAAGCATTACTATTGATGAAGACCTGATGGATGCAGCCAACCTAATGGAGAATGAAAAAGTACAGGTGGTGAACGTGAACAACGGGGAGCGAATTGAAACATACGTGATAAAGGGGAAACGCAGCAGTGGTACAATTTGTCTTAACGGACCGGCTGCGCGAAAGGGAGTGGTTGGTGACATTGTCATTATCATCTCGTATGCGACTATGGATTTTCAGGAGGCAAAATCTTTCAAGCCCGCGATTATTTTTCCGGACGAAGAAACGAACCGGCTGAAGTGACATTGGAAATTTTCTCCCGAAATTATTCTTCATCAAACTCATATTCCTTATTCCTGCCGACTGCTAACTATTTTTGCCAATCTATCGCGAACCGATCTTCATTTTGAAAGCAAAACTTTTTTCAGCCCTTCGCATCGTTATCTTCTTCGCCATTGGCGCAGTTTTGTTTTGGCTGGTGCTCCGCAATCAGAATATTGACGAGATTAAATCAAAACTTGAAGCTGCCCACTGGTCTTGGGCACTCGGTGCATTGTTCTTTGGATTTCTCAGTAACATTTTTCGTGCGCTGCGATGGAATATGCTTATTCATCCGCTTGGATTTCGTCCTAAGGTCAAAAACACTTTCGGCGGAGTGATGGTAGGTTACATGGCGAATCTGGCCATTCCTCGACTCGGTGAAGTGATGCGTTGCGCTGTCGTCAACCGCTATGAAAAAGTACCCGTGAATAAATTACTCGGCACTGTTGTAGTCGAGCGTGTGATGGATGTGCTTACGATTTTTCTGTTGCTGTTGGTTGTGGTGCTTCTTGAATTCGACAAGATGAGTGAATTCAGCGTGAAATATGTTTTCACCCCGATGGGACTCAAATTCAAAAATTTCTTTTCTCACGGTGTTTTGTTTTATCTGATTGTGGTCGGTGCTTTCGCGGCCACACTTTTTATTTTCTGGTTCCTCTATGTGCGCTTCCGCGGAACAAAATATTTTGTGAAGATGAAGTATCTCGTCCGGGGTTTCATTACCGGAGCGAAGACCATCGGCAAATTGCAGAACAGAAATTTGTTTTTGCTCTACACAGTTTTGATATGGCTGCTTTACCTGATGATGTCGTACGTCTGTTTCTTCTGTTTCCCGGCCACAAGCCATCTCGGATTTGTGATTGCACTGGCCGTGATGGTGTTTGGCGGATTCGGTTGGGCTGCACCCGTGCAGGGCGGCATAGGAACATTCGACATTATTGTCACGCAAACACTCGTTCTTTTCGGTATTGCCGAAAACGATGGATTGGCGTATGCAATTCTCTCCCATGCGACGCAGGTATTTGCCATGCTGTTTTTTGGGCTGGTTACGCTCATTCTCCTTCCTCTGGTGAACAGAAAACAGCCAACTGCAGCCCGGGATTGATTATTTTTCAGAATGAAAATTTGATTCATCATGAGTGATTCTTCATTTTTTCAAAAACCAAAAATGAATTTTGATGAAGTGGTGCAGCGAAAAATTCTCACTCACGACCAGCTTCACCATTGGCTTGCATGGTGGCGAATGCAAGGCAAAAAGATTGTTTTCACCAACGGTGTATTCGACATTCTGCACCGCGGACACATTCACATTTTGAATTCGGCCAGATCATTCGGCGATATCTTAATTGTTGGCCTTAATACAAGTGCTTCAGTGCGAAAAATAAAACCCGGTCGACCGATTAATGATGAGGTTTCGCGCGCCATGTTGCTTGCCTCCCTTGAAGTAGTCGATGCTGTCGTTCTCTTCAATGAAGAAACTCCCATGCAATTGATTTCAGAAATCAAACCCGATGTACTCGTGAAAGGTGGTGACTATAAGGCGGAAGATGTGGTGGGAAAAGATGTAGTGGATGCGAATGGAGGACGAGTGGAAATTGTTCCCTTGCTGAAAGATTTCTCAACAACGAATATTTTGAACAAGATTGATAATGAAGTGTGAGATCATTTCCATTTCCACGCTTCATTAATCAGCCACTCACGGATATTTCCTGCAAAAGAGCTTAGCTGATTTTTCATTCGTTCCGGATGCCACTGCACCAGCAAAACACCGGGTTCGCCATTCATTGTATTCAACTCGAGACCTTCAATAATTTTCTCTACAGAAAATGCATTTGCTTTCAACCCTTCACCGATTTTATCTGCTGACTGATGATGAGCGGAGTTCACTTCGCCCGATGCTGCGCGAACAATTTTTTTCAGCAGTGTTTCATTCTCCACCATAATGTGATGAAGTGAATCATCGTCTTCATCCTGATTGTGCCCTGACACATTCAGGTGAGTGAGAATGTCAGGAATGAGGGTGCCGCCGTAATAAACATTGGCCACTTGCAATCCCCGGCAGATGCCAAGTAATGGTTTGTTATTTTTTTCAGCCAGCCCGATCACTTTCAATTCAAATTCATCACGTCGCTCATCCACGTCGTTTGGATCGAGCATTTCATAAAATTCCGGCTTGCCGTAAAATCGCGGATGCACGTCTTCGCCGCCAGTCAGGAGGAAGGCATTACATCGGTTTCCTTCAGATAGATTATTCTGCACAGGATTAAGCCTCACTATTTCAATATTTGCTCCGTGAGCCAGAATCCAGCCTGAATAATTAGGAAATTTTTTTCCGCAATCCGTTATTCCAACGATAAGCTTTTCATCCATTATCATATATCATAAAAAGAAAACTTTGAGAATGATGTCAACGTTGCGGTCCGGGTTGATTTTTTTACAGAAGCTATGTCATTCTTTTACTGTCGCCATATCGTTCACTGGGGATTTCTTCTTGGTCTTAAAATAGGCAGAAGTGGATTTCGGGGTTGATGTGGTGCTCATGGTGTGGCTGATTATGTCAGTACTTCCAATGGCAAAATAAAAGAGCGGACTCTTGCTGCCATAGTCGGGAATTGGTGTTCCGTCTTTCATGTTTACACCCTGATAATTTAGAAAATCAAGCAGGTAATATTTGAAACGTATATAGGGTCCGGAATGAAGATGCAACTCGGCAAAAACTGAAGGGTTGAAAATTTTTACGTTGTCATTGAACCAGGATGAGGTTTTATTTTTCTCACTCTTATTTCCCTGATCATAAACTTTTCTCTTGTACGCAAACATTAGCTCCGCTTCACCTCCGCCCGCGAAATAAACCTTCTCCATATTACCAAGTTTAATCGCAATCGGAATGCCCAAACTATATGACCGCTCCTTAACTATCCCGGTCTTGAGAGTGCTATCACTCTGTGCCTTATAATTGATATGACTGATCAAACCTACGTTCCGAATCCCAAGACCTGTGTAAATTCCCGCCGTCTCACTGAAGTCATGATGAAACTGAGCCTGCGCATTAAAGAAGGGTGACCAGCGCAACACCGGATTGAGTGTTGTGCTGTCCGTGTGCACAGTGCCATAGGAAAAAATTATTTCTCCACCGCTGGCCCAATAGGATTTTTGAGAATATGCTGTGCTGACAGAAAGCAAGGAAAGGAAGAACAGAATAGTATAGTGTCTCATGTAACTGAATTTGGATGCAAGATAAAGCGATCCTGCAACTTAAAAGTTACATCGGCCGCACACTGGTAGTTTGTTCAATGTGCAGGTTGAAATTTGGATGTCCCATAACACCCATTAAGCGGACCCAGAGAAGCACCCACATTTCCATCACTCTTGCGCCCGTAATGTCTCCCAGGTCAATCACATTTTTCCAGCCGAACCATTGCGTGAGGATTTCTTTCACTTTCTCTTTGGCTCCAGAATCATTTCCCGCCAACATCATATCGTGATCGCCGGGAACGAGAGATGGATTCACCATCACATTGCAGTTAACCGTGTTGAGCGTCTTCACCACTTTCGTGGAGGGAAATGTGCGCTGAATTTGTTCTGCGAGTGAATCCGTGTTGCACACTAACAGTGAAGGCGGCATGCCTTTGCTGAAGTCGAGCGGATTGGAAACATCAATGAGAATTTTTCCGCTGAGATTTTTTTCGCCGGCGTGTTTCAATGCTTCCATCGTTCCCGCACCGTTGGTGCAGTTGAAAATGATTTCACCAAAGTGTGCTGCATCATGGAAAGATCCTTGCGAAGCATTGGATCCATTCTTAGAAACCCACACCGATGCTTTTTCATTGTTGGCGTGTCGTGAGCCCATCATTACCTGATGGCCGCACTCAATGAGTTTTGTGGCGATGGCATTGCCAACCATGCCTGTTCCGAGTACCGCGATTTTCATAGGAGAAACGTTTTGATTTGAACTGAAAACTATAACAAGATGACGAATACACCGCAATAAAATTTTTTCAAAAACTAATTTCCTGTGATGATGTACTGAATGGCTCTCTCAATAATTGAATCATATCCGTTTGCTTCCGCCACCGGATCGAGATCAATTAAGATATCAGCAGGAATTCCGCTTTCCCAATTATCTCCCTGTGGAGAAATAGTTTGTGTGACAGTGAAACGATACGTCCATCCATTCGGAAGTTCAGCGTACGTGGGTGCACCCAATCCTCCGCCCGTGGAATCACCAATCATTTTCACGTAAGGAAGTTGTTTCATTGCCAAACAGAAAAGTGAAGTCGCGCTGTAGCAACTGCGATTCGTGAGCAAGGCGACGCGTTTCGTGAACACATCCGATGAAGCCGGATTCAGATAAACATCTTCGCGATCACCGAAATTATTTCCGGGTCCTGTTTTGATTTGAGAATAGTAGGCGAGTCGCTGCAGGTCTGTAAAATGATCAGCGATTGGAAAAACATTTCCCACATCGCCGCCGCCGTTGTTTCTCACATCAATGATCACGCCGTCACAACTGTCAGCAAGAAAACGGCTCACTACAAAAGCAATGTCATAGTCAGGAACAGGATTCACAAAAGAAGAATAGCGAACATAGCCGACACGCACACCGAGCGTGTCAATCACCGTATGCTGCAAACCTCCCGTGACATAATACCTCGAAGGAATCCGAAGCAAGTAATGTTCGAGCACAAGGCGGCTGTCAAAATCTTGCGGGCTTCCAAGAAAAATGGGGAAGTAATTCGAGACATTGAACCATGAAATGAGATTCACGTGTCCGTCGCGCAAAGTATTAAGCATCGTTGCAAGCACATTGAACAATTCGATGCTCGACATGCCCTCATGAATTTTTGGTGAGAGCGTGTCATACACTTCATTCCAGTCAACACCTTTATAATCGAGATAGGAATAGCGGTTCAACACATCATTCCAGAGATAATCAAAATTTTGCTGAGGATTATTCGCCACATCTTCATTGATGAAAATTTTTTTGCATCCGCCGAATAGCAGAGCAACCAACAACCAGCAACCGACAACTGACAACTTTTTCATTCTGTTTTTGATTTCATCTCACGATCCACTTCCGGCCGACTATCGATCTTAAACATAACTCCAAGCATGATTGACCACATGGTGGATTGAACATGAGTATAATTTCCATAGTAACTGAATCCTTCCCACTGATAAGCGAGCTTTACTTTGTTATTATTTCCCAGCGGCGCCCATAATTCAACTTGAGAATTCAGCATAAAAAAATTATTGAGTGAAGACACCTGAAGATGATCACTCATCTCGCGAAACAAATTGCTCGTGAATTCTCCATTCGCAAAATGACGAATGCCCGCATAATTCGGCCGGGTGATCAATCCAATCAGAGGAAGATTCAATTGCCAGCTCAGTAAAAAATTTTGCTGTGGATTATTGAAGTGAATGAACCAGAATTTTTTTTCTGTTTTAACAGCAAACGGAAATTCAAAACGGTTGGCGATACCACCATTCACCCAAATGGCATACGTGTACGCTGCATTCTCCAATCGCAAATTGATTTCATGGTTGTAATCAAAACTTCCTGCGTAACCCAGTTTATAATGAATACGATCATTCCACAGTGAAGTCATATTCCAGCAGCGCGATGTGTTGAACTGAACAGTGAGAAATGATTCAGATGGATTGGCGACATACGGCGCTTGCTTCGTAGTCAGCGCTTCATCGGTGAAAAAAATTTTTGAATAGCCGCTGTGATTTTGCGAACGATTCTCGTAGCTGATTTCCAGTCCGAGTGGTTCACCGGTTGTATTGTAGGTGAGTGGTGAGTTCACGTAATCTTTGTAATGAACGATGGTGACTGTCGGTGAAAGGGCGAGATAGTGATTGCTTTTTTTCTTTTTCGTTTCTTGTTTTTCTGAAGAAGAATCCTGAGCATGCAAGAGTGATGAACAAAAAAGAATTTGCATCAAAACGAAAAATGATTTCCGGAAACTCATCGAGGTTTCGAATGTACAAAGCTTCGCAGGAATTGATTTTTGCATAGCGGGAATGCTATTTTTGTTCGATGGATTTTTGCAGAATTACACCGGCTGACATTGATCACTTCAAAGCGCTGATAGGGGAAGCAAATGTTCTATATGATGCAGAATCAATTGAAAAATATTCTCACGACCAAACCGAAGATCTTCACTTTTATCCCGAGATAATTTTGAAGCCGTCATCAGCTGAAGAAATTTCTTCCATTCTGAAATATTGCAACCAACAAAGTTTTCCGGTCACGCCGCGCGGTGCCGGTACAGGATTGAGCGGCGGCGCACTTCCGGTTTTTAGCGGTCTGATTCTCTCTGTAGAAAAACTAAATCGCATTCTTTTCATTGATGAAAGAAATCACCAGGTCACCGTTGAGCCGGGTGTGATCACGCAAGTGTTGCAGGATGCTGTAAAGGAAAAGGGATTGTTCTATCCGCCCGATCCTGCGAGCAAAGGTTCCTGCTTCATTGGAGGAAACATCGCGGAGAACAGCGGTGGACCGAAAGCAGTGAAGTATGGCGTGGTGAAAGATTATGTGCTGAATCTTGAAATGGTTTTGCCGAATGGCGAAATCATCTGGACGGGAGCCAACGTTTTGAAAAATGCAACGGGCTACAACCTCACACAACTTATGGTTGGCAGTGAAGGAACACTCGGAGTAGTAACAAAAATTGTTTTGCGACTCATTCCTCATCCACAACACGATTTACTGATACTGGTTCCGTTTCGTTCGGCCGCGCAGGCATGCGAAGCAGTCAACAAAGTTTTTCTCGCGGGCATTATTCCTTCAGCGATGGAATTTATGGAGCGCGATGCAATCTTGTGGACGATGAGATTCGTTGAATCCAATCTTCAGGTAGCTGACGATGTGCGTGCACACTTGTTGATTGAAGTCGATGGAAATGATCCGGAGCGTTTGCTTGCCGAAATGGAAAAGATATCGGCTTTGCTTCAGCAATTTGACATCGGCGAAATTCTTTTTGCAGAAAGCGAAGATCAGAAATCTTCACTCTGGAAACTGAGAAGAAGCGTTGCTGAGGCAGTAAAAGCAAATTCAGTTTACAAAGAAGAAGACACAGTGGTTCCGCGTGCGGAGTTGCCGCAGCTGCTGAATGGCGTAAAACAGATCGAAAAAAAATTCGGTTTCAAATCGGTTTGTTACGGGCATGCGGGCGACGGCAATCTTCACGTGAACATCATCAAAGGTGATTTGAAAGATGAAGAATGGAATGAAAAACTTTCTCAAGGCATTCGTGAGATTTTTCAACTCTGCGTGAAACTGGGTGGAACGATCAGCGGAGAACACGGTATTGGATGGGTGCAGAAACCGTACATGAATATTCCTTTCAATGAAACACAAATTCGGCTGATGAAAGAAATCAAAAATGTGTTTGATCCGCGGGGAATCATGAATCCCGGTAAAATTTTCTATTGAGAGGGAACGTTTACTTTTGCGTCAACAAGATTTTGACATGCGCCCCTTTTCGCGATTCATTCTTCTCAATGCTTTGTTTTTGCTGCCGCTTTTTTCCTTTTCACAGGTTGATTCATCTTACAAGAATCAACAACCTAAAAATTATTCTCAGCCGAAGAAGCAGAATAACATCTTGAATCGAATTTACATCGGGGGATATCTCAGTCTGTCATTTGGAAGCGTCACTTATATTGCAATCGCTCCACAGGTCGGTTATCGGTTCACCAACAATCTCACAGCGGGAGTCGGATTCAACTATCAATACTACCAGGACAATTACTATAACTACCATACTAATATTTATGGTGGATTGGTTTTTGCCCGCTACAATGTTTTCAAGGGATTATTTCTTGAAGGAGATTTCGAGGAGAATAATCTTGACGTTTACAACGTTGACATTAACACGGGCAATTATTTTTTAACCCGACAGTGGGTTCCTTCGCTCTTGCTGGGCGGAGGTTATTCAGGAGGTGGAAGTCACGGCGGCTTCTACATTTCTGTCCTCTATGATGTACTGCAAAACCCCAACAGCCCCTATTACGGCATTCCTGTTATTCGTGCTGGTGTTGGATTTGGAATTTAGAGTTTCTGCGGACTTCAGCGCCAAATTCAATTCACCCTTTTTTATCTTCATTCGCTCAGAAATGAAATTTTTCTACTTTCACTTTCATCAAACACCTTAATGATGGAAGATTTCACCAGACTGTTTGATTTGCCGCACTATCAGCTTTCGCGCTATCCGCAATCAGATTGCCTGAATGAAAAAGTGAACGGCCAATGGAAGCGTTACAGTACGCAGGATGTGATTGACAACATGGATCGTGTGAGCCTTGCTTTGATTGCATCAGGGCAACGTAAAGGCGATGTGATTTCCATTGTAGGCAACAATCGTCCGCAATGGAATTTTGCTGATCTCGGCAATATGCAAATCGGTGGTGTGACGGTTCCGATTTATCCGACGATCAGCGATGAAGATTATGTATATATCATGAACAATGCGGAGACAAAAATGCTTTTCGTTTCATCAAAAGAATTGTATGATCGCATGCGCAGTCTGCGCCACCGCATTCCTTCACTTAAAGAAATCATCACTTTTGATCCTGTTCCGGGTGCAGTTTACTGGGATGAATTTTTGAAACGCGCTGATGGCAATGACATCAATCGTGTGAGAGCTTCAGCCGACGCGGTTTCTGAAAAAGATATTGCCTGCATGATTTATACTTCGGGAACAACAGGATTTCCGAAAGGTGTAATGCTTTCGCATTACAATGTCGTGCAGAATATGAAAAGTGCGAGTAAAGTTTTGCCCATCAACGAAACCCATCGGGCGCTTAGTTTTCTTCCGCTCAATCATGTGTTTGAAAAAATGGTGACGCTTTGCTACCTGATGAAAGGCGTGTCCATTTATTATGCCGAAAGCATGGACACGATCGGTGAAGACATGCGCCTGATCAAACCTCATTTCTTCACCTGCGTTCCCCGATTGCTCGAAAAAGTTTATGAGCGCATCATCACTAAGGGTCTTGAACTTAAAGGGGCAAAACGCGCACTCTTCTTCTGGGCAGTTCGTCTCGGAGAAAAATGGGAGAACGGAAAAGACATGGGGGCTTTGTACAATCTTAAGTTGCGCATTGCACGAAAACTTATTTTCAGTAAGTGGCTTGAAGCACTCGGGGGAAATGTGTTTGCAATTGTTTCAGGCTCGGCGCCGCTGAATGTGAAAATCGGAAAAGTATTCACAGCTGCGGGAATTGTGATTATGGAAGGATACGGTTTGACGGAAACCTCACCCGTGGTTACAGTGAATCGTTATGATCTGAAAGAAAATATTCTCGGCACAGTAGGACCTGCTGTTCCCCGCGTGGAAATTAAGTTGGCTGAAGACGGCGAAATTCTCACTCGTGGCCCCAACATCATGGTGGGTTATTACAAACTTCCCGAAGAAACAGCACGAACAATTGACAGCGATGGATGGCTTCATACCGGCGATATCGGTGAAATGGTGAATGGAAAATTTCTGAAGATCACTGATCGGAAAAAGGAATTATTCAAAACCTCTGGTGGAAAATATGTGGCGCCACAACCATTGGAAAACAAATTCAAGGAGTCGCCGTTCATTGAACAAATGATGGTGATCGGCGATGGAAAGAAATTTGTTTCGGCGCTGATTGTTCCTTCATTTCACAACCTTAAAAGCTGGTGCGATAAAAATGGCATCAGGCTTTCAGGCAACTCCGACGCTGTTAAGAATGAAAAAATTATCGAGATGATCCAGCAGGTGGTGAATGAGAAGAACACCAACTTCGGACACACTGAACAGATAAAAAAGTTTTCTCTCGTTCCAGAAGAGTGGACCATACAGGGCGGTCAGCTCACGCCAACACTTAAGCTCAAGCGAAAAGTGATCATGGAGAAATACAAAGCATTGATAGACGCGATGTATAACGATTCGCTCATTGACGAGGTGGTCTGATATTTCAGAACGCCAAGAATTTCGTCGGCTTTTATTTCAACATAAAAATTTGTGATCCTACGAGATATCCTTTCTGGTAAATCTCCGCCGTGTAAACACCGGGCTTATAGCTCACCTGAGCTCGGAAGTACGCACAGGCATGAGCAGGAGCTTTCTTGTAGCTGATCTTTGTCGCGATTGAATAAGTAACGCTTTCGCCTGTAGTTTGAAGAATGAATGTTTTGGGCGTGCTGCCTGTCAGTGTTTCGCCATCAGGATTGATAAGGCGGATGTGAAACACCTGCGTGTCAGCTTTGGCCATATCATTCTGCGGCACATCAAAACAAATTTTCAGTTGATCTGTTTTGCTCGCTTTTTTGGTGTTCGCATCTTTATTGTTCTTTTTGCTCCGTGTAGATTGAATGGTAATGTTCGCGGGTTTAAGGAGTGATCCAACCAGAACCTGCTTTGAAAGCGAGGTAACAGAATCATTAAGCACCTTCAGGCTGTCATTCTGAACCAATATAAATCTGCCGAGTGAATCTTTGGCAATTTTGCAGAGTTTGTTTTGATTCTGCAACTGTATAATCTGATTCTGAAATGCTGAATCAACTCCATGCATCTGCGCGAGTTGCTTTTTGTAGTCATCCACTGTGATTTGATTTTTTCTCACTTCGGCAAGAAACTCACTCCTGCACTTTTTCAAATCACTTTCACGAACGGCAATGATGCTGTCGAGCTGTCGATTCAGTCCTTTATATGAAATCAGAGAAGTCAATGTAGAAGTGTACATAGAATCGACCTTATTTAACTGCACACTGTCAGTTTTTTCTTTCATTACCAACTCTGCGCTATGTTGCTGACAACGCGTGAAAAGATAAGCGCCTGACCCGAGCGCAAGCAGCAGCGCAACAACAAGTACCCACAGGAGAAACCCGCCGGCGCCAGATTTTCTTTGTGATGAATCACCGTTTGCCATATTTAAATAGATGGATTTGGTAAGAAGTTATGCGAAAGCTATAATCGTGCTATGACGCCCCCAAGTTTTAGGAGCAAATGTTTCCCACATCACAACCTCTGTCGCTGTTCAGAATTCATCAATGAAAAATGAAATCCACTAAGACACGTATACTCTACGGATGACTAATTTTGAGAATTGAAATAGCGAAGATGTCAAACAGGAGAATTTCCAAAGTCGCCATTCTTGGCAGCGGCATGATGGGCAGCCGCATTGCTTGTCATTTTGCGAACATTGGCGTGCAGGTGTTGTTGCTCGATATGGCTCCGAAAGAATTGAATAATGAAGGGAAGAAAAAAAATCGTTCACTCTACAATCTTGCTGTGAAAAACCGCATTGTGAATTTTTCGCTATGCGCGGCGCTCCGATCATCTCCGTCTCCAATTTACAAGCAATCGTTTGCGAAGAGAATCAGCGCGGGAAAAGTTTCTGGCAACGTGTAAGAAATCGCTTCACACTATTCAGTCATCGAGGTGATAGTTGAGAATCTGGAAATCAAGAAGAAAATTTTTGATTGATTTTAGATTAATGCCCGATGCGATTTTAAGTATAGCTGAAGCAGGCGGGAAGGTTTAGAGGAAGCTTACGCTTCTACAAAGTACATGTCAACCTCTCCCTTATTCTTTGCATGAATCTTCCCGCGGTACGTGCAGTTGAACTTATCCTTTACCAATTCGTAAGTGGCCTGGCTGATATTTACTCTGCCCACTTCTCCTGATGATTCCATTCGTGAAGCAGTGTTTACAGCATCACCCCAAATGTCATAAACGAATTTTTTCTTTCCCACCACACCGGCAACCACATTGCCTGAATGGATTCCAAGTCTCAGTTCAAAAAAGATTTCATTGTTTGCCTGCCTTTCTTTTTTATGCTTTTCAATAAATTGCTGCATCTCCAATCCTGCTCTCACAATGTCTTCCGCATGTGTCGGATTTTCTACGGGCAGTCCGCTGGCACACATGTATGCGTCGCCGATCGTCTTTATTTTTTCAATGCGGTACTTTGAAATGATATTGTCAAACTCACCAAAGCAGTAGTCAATTTCTTCCACCAACTCCTCTGCGCTCAATTTTTCAGAAGCCAGGGTGAAGTTTTTGAAATCAGTGAACAGCACAGATACTGAATCAAAATGTTTTGCCTTGGCCTTCCCGGTTTCTTTGAGCTCTTCGGCCGTTTCTTCCGGTAAAATGTTTAACAGCAATTCATCGCTTCGCTTTCTTGCAACACTGATTCGGTTTCGCTGGAAAAGAAATACCCCGGCAAAGATCAATACAACCGAAAAGCCGCCCATAAAACCATTGCGAACTAACTTCTGACGGCTTATCTCCTTTTCCTTCAGTTCCTGATCTTTTGTGAGAAGGGCGATTTGCGATTCTTTTTTCTCGAGATCAAAATTGAACTGAAGCGTTCCGAGCTTTTTATCTGACTCGAGGTTGTAGATGGAATCCTTGATGCCGATGAGCAATGATTGATACTTCAGCGCATTCGAATAATCCTTCAGATCGGTGTAAACATCAGAAAGACCTTTGTAAACATCGCGCAGGGTGTACTTGGAGTTGATCTGTGATGCAATGCTCTCAGCCTCCTTAAATGCTGTCATGGCTTTTTGTAATTCCCCTTCTGCCTGGTATGATTGGCCAAGACCTACCAGCGAAATCGATAAATCATTTTGCAGGTCAATTTTTTTTGCGAGCTCAATGGCCTGCTTTTGAATTTCGATGGCCTTGTCATATTGCTTCTCCATCATGTAAAGTGAACCGATGTCGTTCATGGTATAAGGTGCGTCTTCGGTTCCTTCCACTGCCTTGAGCGAGATGTTGTAGTAATAAAGGGCAGAATCGAAATTTTCCCTGAGCATGTACACTTCACCGAGATTGACTGCAGTAATTCCGATGGTGCTGTTGTCATTGAGGCCAAGTGCTAAAGGGAATGCCTGCCTGTAAAATGAAATTGCTTTGTCGTAGGTCTGCTTTTTCTTTCCGTAGATTGCTCCAATATTGATGAGAGCGGTCACCTCTCTCAGTGTATCTTTTATATCCTCTGAAAATTTTAATGAGTTCAGATATAACCCGAGTGCCTTTTCATCGGAGCCCTGGTTGTAATAGATATTTCCCATGTTGGAATAAATATTCGCAACGCCTCTCTTATCACCGATCGATTGAAATATGGCAAGCGAATTTTCGTAGAACTTCAATGCATTGATGTAATCTCCTTTGTTGAAATAACCGATGCCGATATTCTTGTTCGCAAGAGCCAGACCGGGTTTGAAATCCAATTTAGTTGCCAGATCGGCCGCCTGCTGGCCGTAAGTGATTGTTTTGTCAGGATCGGAACTGAAATATTTTTTGCTGACAAGATTCAACCTGTTTACTTTTCCCGTGTCATCGGGAAATGATTGCACTGCGTTTATCAGACTGTCAATTTCGTGATCCTGGGAAAAGCTGTTTAAAGAAACCAGGAAGACAAGAGTAAAAATTAAGCGGATTCGGAATAGCATGCATGGTTGGGTTTGTCTCATTCAAAGAAACACAATTTTGCAATGAAAATTTATTCATTATCCAGCAGAGAATATCGTCCTCGTGAAATATGATCAGACTGCATTTCGAATTCATACACTCTTCATTTTGCCAAATCATATTCGCTCATGTATAATCATTAAGAGGACTTCCAAAAACTGTCTCTTGGTTCTCCTCATCCTTAACCGTTCTAACGGGAAGAGAGGTTTAACCGAATGGATTTCGGAAGTCCCCCTAATATCGTGTACTTACTCTTTGTCTTTGATCAGCTTGGCTGATATCCTGCCCGAGTCGTTCTCCACAGAGATCAAATAAATACCCGCAGCAAGCTTAGAAACATCCATTGAAACCGAAGACTTATCAATCAAATTGATGTTCTGTTCAATCATCATTTGACCATGAATGTCATAAACAAAGACTTTGGCCTTTCCTTCAAACAACGGAAGATTAATCGTTATGCTCCCGCTTGTCGGATTGGGATACACATTGATGCCGGTCAATTTGTTCGTCCTCTTATTAATCATCAGTGGATCGGAATAAGCAAATCTATCTGCGCCGTTGTGATGAAGTTTATGCTTCAGTTCAGTGTATGTCCATACGCTTCCGGTGTCAACGACGATAAATTGAACTGCATTAACATCGCTATCCGTAACCAACGTTGAAAGTGAGGTATCCGGAATTGTATAGAATCCTTCGGGAGTAGTGGGAGTTACATCCGCTGCCCAATCTCCTTCAACAGATTCGTACACCACGGGCAGAGTTTCTGTTGAATCAGTGAATTCGAGTGCAGCGGGAGAAACAATTACGAGTTCTGAACCCCATTGAACCATCGCTGAGCCCTCGCGGCACTTGTTGTCATAGTCCTGCAACACGCAATTAAATTTCAGTGTGTTGCCTGTACATGGATCATTGTCATCATCTCCGTCATTCACCTTGTTGCCGGTAAATACATTGCACGAACCTCCCGGATAGTATGAAGATGATACCGACGATTGTCCGAGTATCAAACATTTCTGATCATCCGGAACTGTAATGGTATATCTGTAGCAGGGACCGCCGCCATAAATAACCAGGACCGGATCGCTGACGATACAGTAGTCCAGCCAACCGGTCGAAGAATTCCAAATGTTTGAATAGTCATCCTGGCGTCCGTTCGGCCCGCCACAGGTATTCATGTCGTAGACTTTGAAACATGCGTATATCGCAGTCTTTACACAGTTAGGATGAAAGCCAGCACCGGTCTTGTAGAGGCAAGAATATTGACAAACATTCTTGCTCTTCTTTACTGTAACAGCCTTGGTGCACGTGCTGCTGCATCCGCTCTTGGTCACCGTGAGCGTAATTGTGTATGATCCATTCGAATTTGAAGAATTGATCTTAACAGTGGAGCTGGTATGCGAACCGGAAATGCTGGATCCGCAACCTGTAACTGACCAGGAATATGAATCCATACCTGAAGGTGCGGTATAGGTATTAAGGACACCTCCTAATGCGCAGGAGTTAGTTGAGGTAATGCTGCACGAAGGTGATGCTTTCGGAGAAGCTGTTACCGATGTGCTTGGAGGGCTGGTGCAGCCGTTAAGCGTTTGAGTTACGGTGTAACTGCCTGCGGTAGAAACGACATGCGGATTGTTGCTTCCGCCATCACTCCATGCAAGGGTTCCTGTATAACCTGAAGCTGTCAGTGTGGAAGTTCCACCGCAATTATTCACTACAGAAACTGTGGGAGCTGCAGGGTTTGATTTTGGCGCTGCGGTGACTGAGCTGCTGGCCGGGCTTGTACATCCATTCACTGTTTGCGTTACAGTATATGATCCTGCTGCCGAAACGGTATGAGGATTATCACTTCCACCATTGCTCCATGCAAGAGCTCCCGTAACGTTGGATGCGGTTAAAGTCGAAGTTCCGCCGCAATTGTTCACTACAGTCACGCTGGGCGCAGCAGGGATGCTATTTACAGTCAAACTTCTTGAAGTAGTTCCTGAACATCCATTCGAATTGGTAACTGTAACGGTGTATGTTCCGGCGGCAGTTAATGTAATAGAATGCGTCGTTGCTCCGGTTGACCACAAGTAGCTTGAATATCCTGTGCCTGCATCGAATGTAGAAGATGCACCGCTGCAAATGGAATTATTTCCGGTGATTGCCGGCACTGGATTCGTATTTACTGTCAGCGAGCGTGAAGCCGATCCAGTGCATCCGTTAGAATTTGTTACGGTCACCGAATAAGAAGCTGCAGCACTCACGGAAATCGATTGTGTCGTTGCTCCGGTTGACCACAGGTAGCTTGAATATCCTGTGCCTGCATCGAATGTTGAAGATGCACCGCTGCAAATGGAATTATTTCCGGTGATTGCCGGCGTTGGATTCGTATTCACTGTCAGCGAGCGTGAATCCGATCCAGTGCATCCGTTAGAATTTGTTACGGTCACCGAATAAGAAGCTGCAGCACTCACGGAAATCGATTGTGTCGTTGCTCCTGTTGACCACAGGTAGCTTGAATATCCTGTGCCTGCATCGAATGTTGAAGATGCACCGCTGCAAATGGAATTATTTCCGGTAATGGTCAATGTAAGCTGCGACGGTGCTGCATTTATGGTAACGGTATCATGTAATAAGCAACCATTACCATCCGTTGCAGTATAGATGTAATCACCCGCAGCAAGATTATTTTGTTGCGCACTGCTGAATGAAATTGAACCGGTACCACCCACGGCTGATAATTGCACACTTCCTAAATCACCGGAACAAGCAGGCTGAGTTATCATTGCTGTAACGGCTATGGGCAGCGGTGTCTGATTGATGGTGACGTTGGTAGCTGCACTGCATCCGTTTTCATCGGAAACGGTGTAGGTGTAAGTTCCCGGTAGTAAGTCAGTCGAAGGACTTCCTCCAATCGTTAATAATCCAGTTCCGCCTGACGCATTCAGAACCACACTTCCCATTTGTCCAAAACAGGTTGGCTGTGTAACCGTGGGAGCTATTGAAAGGGCGGAGGGAGCTGTATTGATGGTCACCGAAGCGCTTGCCGAACATCCATTCGCATCGGTAGCATAATAAGTGTAAGTGCCGGGGTCAAGATTCATCGTATCGGCGCCGCTGAATGTAAATGCACCTATTCCACCACTTGTAAAGAATGAAACGCGACCCTTCTCTCCTGCGCATTTTGGCTGAACCGCTGCTGCAGTAAAGGTGATATGAGGAGGAGCGGTGAGTGTTCCATTTTCATAATCTAAAAAGTAATTCGCAGGGGTAAACATTCCTGCGCCTGAAGGAACGATCTTGTAATCTCCATCGTGTGTAATTGCATTTGCAACTGAACCATCGTAATCATACAATTCATAATTAGGCGGTGATGAAATAACCGAATCTGCTATATCCGTGTATTGCAATCCTGAATAGTTTGCTGTATACTGAGGAGTCTGATCAGCACAGTTGAGATTAATATCATCCGCTGTTGCGGTGAGCTTCGCCGGCTGAATATGAATATGCCCGAGGCCATAGCTTACATCAAAATTATCGGAGATGAAGGCCGCAGGAACAATGAGCCAGTCACCCGCTTTGTAACCTGAAATCAGATTAATTGAAAGCAGGTCCTGCAGTGAATCATCGGGCGGAGAAGTCACATCATCCACGTCAACAATTATGGCCACGTCGTTGTTGCTGCTATCAGTAGTGTTGGCGGAGTTAACGATTGCAAAGGCATTAGTTACCACTTTTGGATTGGTGACAACGCGAGGATTGGTGACAACGCGAGGATTAGTAACAACGCGAGGATTAGTCACCACCTTCGGATTGGTCACAACTTTCGGATTGGTCACGACTCTTGGATTCGCAATCGCAGTTCCTTCAGAGACTGCCTTGGCATTCAGCAATCCCCGGTCGTGATCTCCTGTTCCTGTGCCTTCTAATCCTGTAGAATCAGGATCTTCGGTGAAGTTGAAAACTGTCTGCGGAGAAATGTCGACGCGGTTAACGGTGTCAATCGAAACCGAGACAGTTTCATAAGTGATGGTGGTGTCCATCACTGTTCCTATGGTATCATACACAGTGGTTGTTTCATAAACAATAGTTGTGTCCATGATGGTATCCAGTTCGAATACTGTTACCTGTTCATAGATCGTGTCGAATTCATTCTCGATGGTTGACGTAGTTCCGATAATGTTGCCATCAGGATCAAGAATATTGTTGGTCACCACTTTTGGATTCGTCACCACTTTTGGATTCGTCACCACTTTTGGATTGGTCACCACCTTTGGATTCGTCACCACTTTCGGATTAGTTACAACATGCGGGTTGGTGACTACTCTTGGGTTTGTTACAACATGCGGGTTAGTGACTACTCGTGGATTCGTCACCACTTTCGGATTGCTCAGTGAAGATCCGCTTGCCATCATTCCAACATTGTAGAAATCTCCTGCCTGAACGAACCGTCCGCTTGAATCCGCGGAGCCATCTACATAAGCAATTTCATCTGCCATGAAAGAATAGTGAATACCCCAAATCTCCTGTTTGAATTCACTTCTCTTATCAGCAGGAATATTCGTGCTGTCATAGTCGTATCTGAAGTTGAGCTCTAATCCGTAAATCGGAGAGCCGTAGGTAACAGTAGTGTCGAGTGGCGTAACAACGATAGGCAGCTTTGAAATGAAAAGCACGCCGGGATTGAAGGTGTAATTGAAATGATCATTGAAGTAAGCCTGATTCGGATCGAGCAAATTGAAATCAGGAATGGAAGCAGTGATCTGGTAATTACCCACATTACTTTCACTGCTTGCTAATGATGTCAGCGATAAATTATCCAATCCAATATCACTCATCGTAAATCCTGATGAATCAAGTCGCACACCATTTACCCGGATGGTGGCTGTATAATCCGGAATTGCCTCACCGTATCTCTTGTGTTTGTTGTCAGCAGTAATAGTAACATTGGTCTTTACAATCTGATTGAAATAAACCGGATTGGAGAAACCTCCATCATTGTTGTTCGGAACAGTCGGCGGATTATAAGCAACCAGGGAAGGATTGCCGGTGAAAGCCGGAACCTGTGCTGACAAATGATCGGCATCAACAAAGGAGGAAGTAATTGCTGTTCCTCCGAGCAATACTTGTGTTGCACTGCTGAAGTAGGCGCCGGTTAACGTGACCGTCACAGGATTAATTCCTGCATGAATGGAAGTATCATCCTGAACTAATGAAGTTAAGATCGGCTTCGCCTTTGCAAGCGATTTGATTACGTTATAAGGTTGAATGAATCCATATCCGGTTTGATAATCGAATCCCGGATTTCCCATGTCGATCGCTGTCGATTGCAAAAGTTGACGTACGTCTTCCGGTTGTAATTTCTCACTATAGAATTTTTTCTCGGCCTGAAGAATCAGCGCAGCCGCACCTGCAGCATGCGGGGCAGCAGCGGAAGTGCCGAAGAAGTTGTACAAGCCATCTCCTTCAATATCTTTCGAGTTGAAATTCACTGACGTATTGCCGCCGTCCGGTGCGCAGAAGTCAGGTTTGTTTCTAACTACATTCCCTGCAGAAGTTCCACCCCAGGAAGAATATGTTTCCACTTCTGGAATTGTGTTTCCGTTATACACCGGTGTCTTCGTGTACCGCACGGCTCCCACCGTCATCGCACCGGCTGCATTTGCCTGTCCGATAATCGTGGATTGACCTGATTGATATTCATCAATAGTCATGTCGCCGCGGAAGACCACGTACTTTACTCTAACCGGAACATTGTCCTGTGAACTTGCGCGCACAATCACAATATTTATTGAAGTGGCTGCCTTCACAACAAATGGAAGTATTTCAATCGGGTCGGCGCCTGTATTCTTTCTGTTCAATCCAAACCAACTTGTACCGGCATCATTCACGAGGTAGATATCAAAATCATTCTTAGCTCCTGGCTCTCCTTGAGAATAGATGGAATCATCCCACTGTAACACGAGTGTATACGAACCGGCTTTCAATGAAACTTTCTGCTTGTAATCTCCGCCGGAGAAATCATGAACCTGTCCTGTGATACCGGCTGCTGTTGCTTCTGCCGATGTCATCGGATTAAACATCGCTTCGTAGGAAGTATTTCCGAAGTTTCCTGCTGAGGTGAAATAGGAGACACCGAGGTCATGAACAAAGTTGACTGCCTTGCTTACGCTGCCATCTTTGAAGAATGGTTCTGTAATAAAACTCACGTCATCAACAATGATGTCACATGAATCCTCTTGGGCCATCGCTTCTATTCCATCAGCGAAATCACCGGGGCTGATGAATCCTGTTCTGAATTCCAGTTCTGCTTTCGGTGCAATGTCATTTACAATTTGCATCATCGCTCTTCCTTCATCCACTGCGCGGCCGTACGGATATTCAAGCTTGATCTGCGGCGGTATTCCGTTCGTTGCATTGGTTAATCCGGGAAGATCGTTATTACCCAAATCAATGGATGCCGGATCGCCGGGTTGCGTGTTGTAACTGTCAGAAAGTACGCCCACTTTTATTCCTTCCCCATCGAGATCATACAGCAAGCGAATAGAGTCGGCTTTCAATGCAATGTCGCCTTGCCCTTCAATCAGCCCTGCATTTACAATCGGACGATTGTAAGTTCTCACATAATTGATCACATCAGATCTCAAATTCAATTTGTACAGATTAACGATTGGGTAGTATCCAGTAATGGTCAAACTGGTGTCGCCGTTGTTGTAGAGATTGATCATTCCGTAACTGGAAGAGGTGAGGAATGATTTTACGTATGCAAGATTTCCCGGCGTATTTTTCACGATCACATCAATCAGCACTCTCGAAGTATCGAAGTTGAATTGAAAGACCAAGCTGTCTGCATTCACTGATGAGATGATCTCTTGAAATGTATCTGTAGGCAATGAATCAATCTTTGCGAGGTAGGTGAGCGCCGGACCGATGATTGAATCATTCTTCCCAACCCAACCCCCCGTGCCGGAGAGAATACAACCTGAAACAGTTTGGATTGTTGCGGTAGCATTTGCAGAACACCCTGCGGCATCTATTACTGTGTAATGATGGATGCCGGAGGTGACATTTACTGTGTCATCTCCTCCGTACAAATATGCCGGTGTTCCTCCGCTTGCAACTAATTTGAGTGTGTAGCTGCCGTTATCAAGGCAGAAGGTGGTATCTGTTGCAGTGAGAATAGGTTTTGGATATACGGTAACAGTAACTTGTGTGCACGTTCCCGGAGTTGTGCATCCGCCTTCACCGCGAACGTAGAAGGTTGTAGTGATGGTTGGTGAAACATTCACCGTCGTTCCTGTTCCAATCAATGTATCACCGCAGCTTCTTTCATACCAATACCAATCAGTTGCACTGTTCAGGTTTCCTGCAGTAATTGTCAAGGCCGTATTATCACCATAACAAAGAGAAGCCCCGGCAACCGTTGGCAAGTCAGGATTTATGCAGCCACAATTTGTGTTGTAGGAAGCCTGCGCATCTTTTGCCGAACTCCAGTTTGCATTCATGAATGCAGGATCATCTGCCTGTATGCAATAAAGAGCCGGACAGTTTGTGGCAAGGAAATAACCAAGGTTGCTGTTATTGCCATTCTTGATATTTAAACTCGTCAGCGGATTATTATAGCAGCCAATGGTAGTGAGCTGTGTGTTATTGCTTACATCGAGAGCAGTGAGATGGTTATTATCACAAGTCAGGTAAGTTAATCCGGAATTATTGGATAAGTCAAGAGATGAAAGATTGTTCACTGCAACGCTCAGGGAAGCGAGGTTTGATAAGGCAGTAACATCCAGAGAAGAAATTGAATTGTGGTAGCAACTAAGATCTGTAAGGTTAATTAATGTAGAAACATTTAAGCTCGCAATGCTATTATTGTCGCAATACAATTGAGTGAGCGCTGTGTTTGAAGTTACATTCAGGCTGGTGAGTGAATTGGAGGAACAGTCAAGCGATGTGAGAGCAGTAAAGGCTTCTATTCCCGTCAAATCAGAAATCGACAAGCCGCTTACATTAATGATTCCCGCAAATTGCGCTGCTTCATAACATTGAATCTCTCCGTCGCTGTTTTTATTAATAGAATTGTTAGCAAGCAATGCAGATTTGAAGTTGGCATCAGGAATGTTTACTGTGCAGCCGCAATCGGTGCTGAACGTTGCTTGCCCATCTTTTCCTGCACTCCAATTTGTATTCATGTAAGAAGGATTATCAACCTGAATGCAATACAGGTGCGGATTATTGACAGCATTAAAGTAATTTAAGTTTGAGTTGTTTCCATTCTTAATATTGAGTGAGGTAAGCAGATTTCCGTCGCAGGTAATTTGTGTAAGCGCGGAAAGATTTGACGCATCCAAACCGGTGAGCTGGTTATTCGAAACGCCCAATTGTTGAATCAGCGGGTTATTACTTACATCCAAGCTTGAAAGCTGAGCATTATTAAAGTTCAATTGAGTGAGCAATGGATTATGGCTTATGTCAATTGAACTAAGTGGACTAAATCCTGCTGCAAGTAAATTGAGATCACTCAGGGCAGTTACATCAAGAGCAGCAATGTTTGTGCTTTGAGTTACAAGCGTCTGCAACGCCGTATTGTTTGAAACATCAAGCGTTGAAATGTTGGAGTTGCTTTCAACATCAAGATAAGTTAATGCAGTGTTCGTGCTAACGTCAACTGATGTAAGCTGATTGCTGCGTGCATCTAAAGAACTCAAATTAGTTAACCCTGAAACATTCAGAGAAGTAATCTGATTGGAGCCACAATCTAAATTAATCAGCGCAACATTGCTTGAAAGATCAAGTGAAGTCAAGTGATTGCTGCTGCAGGTAAGTTGTTGTAATGAAGTGAACGCTTCAATTCCCGTAAGGTCAGAAATATTTTGACCGCTTACATTGATGTATCCGCTGCAGGTAGCCGCTTCATAACACTGAATTTCTCCGTCGCTGTTTGTATTGATATCATTTCTTCCAAGCAGGTATGCTTTGAAAGCTGCATCGGGGATATTTACGGTGCAGGGCGTGCAGGCATTGCCGGTAGTCACTCCACCCGTCGCAACCCAGTTTGATGATGATCCGTTGAGAGTAAAGTTATTCAGTGTTCCATCGTTACCATTTCCGCTGGCATCGGTCAATGTTGTTTCAGACGTGTTGTCTGCTCCATCAGTTCCCTGGTTGAAATGGTAAGCTGCCAACAATCCCGGTTGTGCAGGAGCTTCGCAATTCATATCGTTTTGAATTTGGCTCTGAGAACGTACTCCACTCCAAACTCTCAACTCATCTATTTCTCCGTTAAAGTTGTCACCACCGTAAGACACTTCGCCTATATAGAGGTTGGCACTTGCCGGACCAAGCAGAGAGGATGCGGAAATATCCTGAGCTACTACGATACCATCTCTGTAAATTGTTCTTGCCCTGGTATTGTTATCAAAAGTACAAGCCCAATGATGCCAGTTGGCATCAGAAAGGCCAGTTGCATCCAGGTCGTCGCTAAAAAATGCAAAAGTGAAATTACCGTTGTCTCTAAATCCTATATGGAGAACACTACCACCACTTTCGTCCTGAGAAAAAGCAACATCGTAAGTTCCCGGGCTTCCTCGTTTCAGCCACATCTCAACAGTAAAAGACTTATTGGCAAGATCTACGTTTGAATTAGTGACTACTATTCTGTCGTCAATGCCATCAAAGTTTAATGCTGCACCTGGTGCAGGAGGCGGAGGACAGGATGTTCCGGTAACCACTCCGCCCGGTGCAACCCAATTTGATGTTGAGCCCGTCAAGGCAAAGTTTACCAGTGTTCCGTTATTACTATTTCCACTTTGATCCCACAAATTAGTTTCGGCAAGGTTGCTGCCTCCTGAGATTCCCTGGTCGAAAGGATAAAACCGTGTTAGATTCGGATAGTTGGGAAATGGAAGCTGGCAATTCATGGAATTTGCAATTTGTGATTGCGTTCTTGCAACATTCCAAACGCGCACTTCATCAATAGAGCCATTAAACCACTGTTGGTTGTATTCCGGCCAGCCACCTAATTTTCCGGCATTGCCTGTGGTCAGATTTCTAATAAATGAATCGTTAAAAGTTTTGTCAAGAGTTCCATTTACATAGAAGTTAACAGTGGTTCCTGATCTTACAACAGCAAGATGCGTCCATTGATTTAATGGAATGGTAGCATTGCCCTCGGTAAATAAATAACTCGCAGAGCCATCGGCGGCCATTTCAAATCCCAGATGGCCGCTGCCGGAGACTGTCATATTCCACCAGTTGCCATCGCCATTGGTTTCGTTTGTTCTGTTGGTAATGATGTAGCCACCGTTGGCATTGGGATTCACCCATGCTTCAACAGTAAAATCTGAAGCACCTAAATCAAGATTGTCATTTAATTGAACATAGTCATCAACTCCATCAAAGTTTAAAGCGGCGCCGGGGATGGTAGGTTCACCTACTTGTATCACACCCAGGTTAGAACCTGTGTAATGAAGATCAATCGATGTGCTGCTGCTTCCCGTCACATCAACAGTTTCCCAACTAGAGCCATTGTACATTCTCGCAATAAGATTCGAAGTGTTGACCGAGGGATCGAGGTCGCCGGCAGCCCAGTTGAGAGTGACATAGAATTCTGATGTCGTAGCGCCGGATGAACTGAGGGTCCATGTTCTGTTTACACTCTTGTTTCCGTCAATTCCCGAGTTCGCAATGTCGACATGATCGCCGGCATCCGTTCTCGTTTCAATTCCACCGGCACCGGTGATGATTGGAGTTAAATGAACAGGATAATAAGTGGTGGCATCACCAATAGGATAAGTTATTCCGAGTGAGCTCGAAAAATAATATTCGAGATTGCCATCCACCCAGCCGGAAGTTCCTCCATTAATCAGCAAGGCACCATTGCCCATCACAATCTTGCCGGCTCCGATCGTGTGAAGCAAGCCATAGTTAAACGATAATTGGCTGGTTACTGTCTGACTTCCGTATATATTGATTCCTCCATTGTTATTAAAAGGAATAAATGTTGCAATACTTCCATCACCATAAATTGATTGGACGGATGCAGCACCCACAACAAATGAATTGGAGTTAATGCTTCCATTGTTCGTTAATGAACTTCCACCGTAAAAGAAACTGGCGCTTCCGGAAATGTCAGCGTTAGAATTTATAGTAAGCGATCCGCCGAAGAAGCTCAACGTTCCATTATCTGCCAAATCACTTCCCGATCCATCGTTAATGGTCAATGTGCCCGACGAAACATCAAGCTCGCCGCCATTGTCAATTGTAGTCTCATCAATTGAAAGATTAGAGCTAACACTGATCGTATGTCCGCTTTGAATTGTAACATGTCCGTCAGCATACGTTGGATATTGAGGTGCTGCTAACCACGATCCTCCCTGGTAGAATTCCCAAGTGGATGCCGATTCCCAAGGACCCGATGTTGCACTTCGGTAGTCACCGGTGTTTTGAGCAGTTAGTAGCTGGCGTAAGATGACAAGAAAGAGCAGAGTAAGTACAATTTTTTTCATGATGGTTTGGGTTTTAGGTGTTTGAAGTTGGTTCGAGAGAGAAACAACCCCAGATGGTCAATCATCATTCTCAGATTGTCCTGTACGGATCAGCTGTCCAGTGAAGAAAGATGAATGAAGTGAAATTGAACAAATGAAAGCATAATTTATTGAAAAGGTCAGAATAAGTTATGAAATGCAAAAAATAGTAGTACATGATCGCAACGCCACACCGCGCTGAGTACAATAATTTCGGTTGGTTTTTAAGGCATAAATCCGAATTCACCCGATAATCTACATTTTTGCGGTTCTATGTCAACTCACAAGATTGGAAGAGTCGCAGTGCTCGGAAGCGGTGTGATGGGCAGCCGCATCGCCTGTCACTTCGCAAACATCGGTGTGCAGGTTTTGCTTCTTGATATTGCTCCCAAAGAATTGAATGAAGAAGAAAAGAAAAAAGGATGGTCGCTTGATCATCCTGCAGTGAAAAACAGAATCGTCAACTCATCACTGCAGTCGGCCCTGAAGTCAAATCCATCTCCGATTTACAAGCAATCATTTTCAAAGAGAATTTCTACCGGAAATTTTTCTGACAATATGAAGGACATCGCTCATTGCGATTGGGTGATTGAAGTGGTGGTGGAGAATCTTGATGTAAAGAAGAAAATATTTGATGAAGTAGAAAAGTTTCGCAAGCCGGGAACAATAATTTCATCCAACACATCTTCCATACCCATTCATTTAATGAGTGAAGGAAGAAGCGAAGATTTTCAAAAACATTTCTGCGGCACACACTTCTTCAATCCGCCGCGTTATCTGCGACTGCTTGAAATTATTCCCACAGAAAAAACTTCGAAGGAAGTCATCGACTTCCTCATGCATTACGGCGATTTGTTTCTCGGCAAGCAAACCGTGCTCTGCAAAGACACACCGGCATTCATTGCCAATCGAGTTGGTGTTTATGCCGTGATGAAAATTTTTCATCTCGCAGAAGAATTGGATCTGACCGTTGATGAAATTGATTTGCTTACCGGCCCTTTGATTGGCCGCCCAAAGTCAGCAACGTTTCGCACGGCTGATGTAATTGGTCTTGACACACTCGTGAAAGTGGCGCAGTTTGTTTACGAAGCTTGCCCCAATGATGAAGCGCGCGAGTTGTTTAAGATTCCAGTTTGGTTGGAACAGATGGTGAAAAACAATTGGCTCGGCGATAAATCAGGTCAGGGTTTTTACAAGAAGGAAAAGAGAGATGGGAAAACGGTTTATCCGTCACTCGATTTGAAAACACTTGAATACTCGCTCAAACCCAAAACAAAATTTGCAACGGTAGATGCGCTGAAACAAACCGATGATTTGCGTGCGCGAATGAAAATTGCAGTGAACGGAAAAGACAATGCCGCAGAATTCTACCGACAGTTTTTTACTGGAGTTTTTCAGTACGTGAGCAATCGCATTCCTGAAATCAGTGATGAAATCTATCGCCTCGATGATGCGCTCAATGCAGGTTTCGGCTGGGCACTCGGTCCGTTCGAAGTTTGGGATGCCATCGGAGTTGACGTCCCGACGAAGAGTGAAACGACGAAGCAATCTCCCGAATTCTCGAACTGGGTTAACGAAATGATTTCCTCCGGAAGAACTTCCTTCTACAAAACCGAATCCAAAAAAAAACTTTTCTATGATCTCGCAACGAAGAATTATAAGCCCATTCCCGGCGCCGATGCATTCATCATCCTTGAAAATTATTCGAACAATATTGTTTGGAAAAACAGCGGCTGTAATCTGATTGACATCGGAGACGGCGTCGCCAATCTCGAATGGAAAACAAAGATGAACACCATTGGCGGTGAAGTGCTCGAGGGAATTCAGAAATCAATCGCCATCGCCGAAAAAGATTTTGGAGGACTTGTGCTCGGTAACCAGGGAGAAAATTTTACAGCAGGCGCCAATGTGGCGATGATGCTCATGTTCGCAGCAGAACAGGAATTTGATGAACTCGATTTGGCTTGCAGAACTTTTCAAAATACTTCAATGCGCATTCGTTATTCATCAATTCCGGTAGTCGTCGCACCCCATCATCTTACCCTCGGTGGCGGCTGTGAGTTTTCACTGCACGCTGACGCGGTGCAAGCAGCGGCCGAGACTTACATCGGGCTTGTGGAGTTTGGAGTTGGAATCATTCCCGCAGGTGGCGGCACCAAGGAGATGACGCTGCGCGCCAGTGATGCGTATCAGGAAGGTGAAATTGAATTTCCTGAATTACAAAAACGATTCATGAATATTGCCACCGCCAAAGTGGCCACCAGCGCGGAAGAAGCATTTGATCTCACCATTTTCAGAAAAGGAATTGATGAGGTGAGCATGAATGAGAAGCGCGTAATCGCCGATGCAAAACGAAAGGTATTGCAACTGGCAAAGGAAGGGTATACGATGCCATCTCCACGAAATGATATTTATGTTTTGGGAAGAAACGCACTCGGCTCATTCTATGCAGGAATCGAAGCCATGGTGTTTGGCAACTACGCCAGCGAGCACGATAAATTGATTGCACGAAGACTCGCTTTCGTGATGTGCGGCGGCGATCTCAGTGCGCCCGCATACGTGAGTGAACAATATCTTTTGGATTTAGAAAGGGAAGCGTTCCTTTCTCTGGCGACAACGAAAAAGTCAATGGAGAGAATGCAGTCAATTCTCACAACAGGAAAACCTTTGCGGAATTAGTTTACACCACAAGCCAATCGATCTTCATAATAACTTTCCTGACATCTTCAATCAGATTTCTTGCAGGCGACTCACTGAAGAGAAACGATATTAACCCAGGTTAATCTTTTTGGGGCTTGAACACTGCATTTTTGCATCATCAAAATTTCAAAATGCATCAACATGGAAACTTTTGTTTCATCTCCCGGCCAGACGAATGAATCAGGGGACATCGAAAAAAAAGTACGCGGGGCGATCTCAAAAATCGAATCCACTCGCAAAAAACTTAATGCCGCAACTGAAATTCTGAAAGAAGAAGCAGAGCGGCAATTACAAAATCTTCCGGATGGTCCTTTGAGAGGCATTCCCATCAGTGTGAAAGAATGCTATGCGATGAAAGGAAAAAAAATTACGTCGGGCTCGAAGCGAATGAAGCCGATTGATTGCAATGAAGATGCGGTGGTGGTACAGAAACTGAAAGCTGCAGGTGCTGTGATTGTTGCCCGCGGAAACACTTCAGAATTTTTATTAGGAAGAGAAACCGACAATCTTGTTTTCGGAACAACAAATAATTCTATCAATCCCGCATTGACCTCGGGCGGCTCGAGTGGCGGTGAAGGAAGTTTGGTTGGCAGTGGTTGTGTTGAATTCGGAATTGGCACTGACATCGGTGGTTCTTGTCGATACCCCGCCGCATTTAATGGAATCATAGGATTCAAACCGGCTTCCGGTCAAATTGATAAAACAGGAATTTTCCCTGCTGCAGGAAACGAATTTGTCGAGTCGATGAATTCTCCCGGAATTCTCGCTCGCTCCGTTTCGATGGTGAGAAAGGTTTACAATGTAATTGGCAACAAGCAACTGAATGAACGTGCTGATATCAATGGTGCAAAAATTTTTACTTCAACAAACTTTCGTGTGAAAATTAAAGACGAAAGCATCGGCGAAGCATTGAAATCATCCATTGAATTTTTCAGAGAGAAATCTTTACCTGTTCAGGATGTTGAGATTCCGGATTCTGGTTCTCACTACGTTGACTTTGGTGGATTAATGGTGGGTGGATTCATCAATAAAATTTATGAGTGGTCAGAAACAGCGGACGAAAAAAAACTTTCGTACACCGGCGAGTTACTCCGCCGCATCAGTGGAAAGCCAACGCTTTCGAATGAATTGTTTGCGATGCTTCTTCCCTTCAATCTTGTTAAACCTTCTCAATCAAAACTCAATAAGCTGATTGAAAAAGCGAAAGCGGCCAGAAAAAAATATCAGGAGATTCTAAGCAAGAACGGTATTCTGATTCTACCGACCCTTGGAATTCTTGCTCCTCCTCATCATAAATTTTATCCTCAGTACAACAAGCCCGGAGTAATTGAAATCATTACACCGGTGAGTTTCTGCAATGTTTACAATTTGAGCTGCATTACACTACCTGCATGGAAATTTCAGCGAGACAAAACCAAAAATCCTCCGGCCATTCAACTTGCCTGCGCACCCGCAAATGAAGAATTGCTGCTGAATGTTGCGGAACAACTCGAACAGCAATTGCGTTAACTTTGCTGCACAGGTTAACCAAATGCAGGAAGCATACATCGTCACAGGATTAAGAACCGCCATCGGCAAAGCCAAAAAAGGCGGATTCCGGTTCACGCGCCCTGATGATCTCTCGGTACAAATCATCAACAAATTACTCTCGCAAATTCCGCAGCTCGATGTAAAGCGCATTGACGATCTCATCGTGGGCAATGCAGTTCCCGAAGCAGAACAAGGATTGCAGATTGCGAGATGGATTGCCGTGCAGGCGAATTTGATTCATGTTCCTGCTGTCACAGTCAATCGTTATTGCGGAAGCGGACTCGAGGCAATTGCAATGGCAACTGCAAAAATCAAAAGCGGAATGGCTGACTGTATTATCGCCGGCGGTGCAGAATCAATGTCATTGGTTCCAACGGTTGGCTACAAAACAGTTCCGAATTACAACGTGGCAAAAGATCACGCCGAATATTTTTTGGGGATGGGATTGACCGCTGAAGAAGTGGCGAAAGATTACAACATCACGCGCGAGGATGCCGATCAATTTTCATATCAATCACACATGAAGGCTATCAAAGCGATTGAAGAAGGAAAGTTCGACGATGAAGTTTTGCCGATTACGATCGAAGAAGTTTCAGTGGAAAACGGAAAGAGAAAAACAAAATCCTTCAGTGTGAAAATGGATGAAGGTCCGCGTGCTGACACCACACCCGAAGCACTCAGTAAATTAAAACCTGTTTTCAAACAAGGCGGACAAGTGACTGCAGGAAATTCTTCACAAACTTCTGATGCGGCTGCATTCACCATTATCATGAGTGAAAAAATGATGAATGAACTGGGTTTGAAACCCATCGCTCGTGTCGTGAGTTGTGCGAGTGCCGGAGTGGATCCGCGCATCATGGGTATCGGTCCGATTGAATCCGTGCCGAAAGCATTAAAGCAGGCCAACATGAAACTGGATGACATTGATATGATCGAGTTGAATGAAGCGTTTGCTACACAGTCACTGGCTGTGATCCGCGCATTGAACATGAATCCTGAAAAAGTAAATCCCAATGGGGGCGCCATTGCCCTCGGTCATCCGCTCGGATGCACGGGAGCGATCCTCACCATTAAAGCGCGTAATGAATTAGCGCGGCAGAAAAAGAAATACGGACTGATCACTGCCTGCATCGGCGGCGGACAGGGAATTGCCGGAGTGATTGAAGCAATTGCGTGAAGAAATTTTCTGCCACTGAACTTGTATAAGGCGTTTACTTATACCAATCCAGTTGGCCTTTTCCGGTGGTGATTAAGCTGTGTAAGCTCTTTTGAATAAATCCAGTCCATGCATCGCAGCAAACATTGTAGCATTCATAAGCCGGAACCAAACCGATTTGAGTGAACACCAATTTCGTTTTGTTGCCATCCCTGGAAATTTCAAAAGTGATTTTGTTGCCGGTCCATTCAGTCGGGTCTTTGGTGAATTTGAAAAAATTTTCTTCCACCAGCCACACCACTTTTTTGCCAGGAATCAGTTCAATCACTTTCATCTTGCTGCGATGATTATCTTCCCAATGGTAATTCCACTCGGCATTGAGTTGGTCGGTGATGCCTTCAATGCTTTCGCTCCACCACGCCCGCGGATTGTTGATGGCTTTGTAAACTTCAGCAGGTGATTGCTCTGCCAGAATAGTTGTTGTGAAATTTTGATTGTTCATTTTATTTCTTCGTCAGGTTGTAAGTGATGTGTGTTGTCAAATCCGAAGGAATGACTTTGCTGATTTCAATGGTGTATTTGTCACTGTCAATATTTTCAAACAAGCGGATTCCGCTCCGGATAATCACCGGAGCGATATGAATCGTGAACTCATCAATCAGTCCTGCATTCAAAAATTGCTGTATCGTGTTTGCGCCACCTTGTATTCTGATGTCCTTGCCTTTCGCAGAAAGTTTCGCTTTCTCCAAGGCACTTTCAATTCCGTCATTGATAAAATAAAAAGTGGTTGTTCCTTTTTGAACCCACGGTTCACGCTTCTCATGCGTGAGCACATATACATCTGTCTTGTATAAATCTTCTGCCCAGGCAACTTCTCCTTCTTCAAACATTCGTTTGCCCATGATGTAAGAACCAGTTCTTGCGAACACTTCGTCTATTATCTTGCCGTCCTCGCCATCTTCTTCGCCACCTTCCATCTGAATGTGTTTCCAAAAAGCTTTTTGCTTAAACATCCACTGGTGAATTCTTCCTGACACTCCGCCCATCGGGTTGCTTGGGCTTCTGTTGTCGCCGGCAAGAAAGCCATCAAGAGAAATTCCGCTGTCAAAAATTATTTTGCTCATGTTGCTCTTTTCTGAAATGAAACTTCAACAAGAAGTATTCAAATTATTCCTGTGGCGGATTCATCACATTGAACATCCACCGGATTCCGAAGCGGTCGAGGCAAACGCCCCAATAGCCCCACGGCTCGTCATGAGGTGCAACGCATTCTTTAGCATTTCCTCCCTGTGAAAGAGACTTGTACAAACGATCCGCTTCTTCTTTCGTATCAAGATCGAGATTGATGGTGGTGTTATTGCCGATCGTGAGTTTGTGACCCATATTTTCAAGCATGTCAGTTGCCATGATCATGGTTCCATCGAGAATGGGCATGGCCACGTGCATCACTTTTTTCTTGTCGTTTTCTGAAAGCTGCGGCGCTGCGGAACCGGGAGGCGCTTGCATGTCGCCCATGCGAATGATGGGTGCAGTGAATTCTGAATTGAAAACTGTTTTGTAGAAGTTGAATGCTTCTTCTGTGTTCCCCATGAAGTTGAGGTAGATTGAAACTTTTGACATAGCGTTGAATTTTGATTGTGTGATTTTGAAAGTTGAAAATTACTTGAATGTTCCGATTAGTTCGTCGAGATTTCCGTGAGCCATTGCGAATCCTTGCTGGAATCCCATCTCGACCATTTTCAGAAGATGCTCTTCGGATTGGAAAGTCAGTTCAGTGGTTACGAGCGTTTGATTTCCCAGAGCAGAAAAACTTACATCCCAAAATCCGAAGCGCATTTCTGTGTTCATGTTTCCATTCTCATCACAGAAATAATTTTTGCTGTAAAAATTCTTCAATGGCTGAATAGAAATAAACTCTGCTTTCGACCATTGCATCTCGTTGTTCGGACCCACCATGGCATATAACCATGAACCACCGATCGTAAAATTCATTTCTTTCGTTTTTGCTTTCCACGGTTTCGGCGCCCACCACTGATCGAGAATTTCAGCATCAGTCCATGCTTTCCAAACCATCTCGACCGGAGCCTTGAATCTTCTTCGCACGGTTATTTTTTTATTCGCCATGTCTTTCACATACTGCGTTTGAAACATGGATGACTCGAGCAGCTCTACATTTTCGGAGAGATATTTACCAAGCTTCTCAACATTCTGCTTCATGCCCTCATCGGCTTTGTGAGCTTTTACCACCACAGCCATTGCTTCGCTACTCTCGAACAATCCGCACCAGTTCAACTGTGTTTTCCCTCCGAGATCTTCAAATTCAACTGTGGTTAAGAAATTCGGATTGAAATGTTGCATCACGATTTTCTTAAGCGGAATAATTTCTTTGAACACGTGCTTGTTCGGATAGTTCGTGCCATCGGGTCCATGCATGGTGAGCAGCCATTCACCGCCGACTCTCACCTCCATTTTGAGAATGGTGTTCGTGAAGCCATTTGGTCCCCACCAGTTTTTGATGTGTTCGGGATTGGTCCACACTTCCCACACCAATTCAACCGGTGCATTTAGTGTTCGTGAGATTCTCAGTTCTCTGTCAGCAGTGCTACTTTTTTCTTGTGCCATGTTGTTTTTCTTTTTGAAGTTTTGCTAAATATTTATCGAGGTTGTCAAATCGTTCTTCCCACATGTCGCGGAAGGGTTTCAGCCAGTCATCCACTGCTTTTAATTTCTTCGGATGAATCTGGTAATAGCGCTCTCTTCCTTCCTGCTTCAGCGTGACGAGCCCGCACTCATGCAGGATGCGGATGTGTTTTGAAACGGCCTGCCGGCTCGACTCAAATTTTTCGGCCAGCGCATTCGGTGTCATTGCCTGCATCACAATCATGCTAATGATGGCGCGCCGTGTGGGGTCTGCAATCGCCTGGAAAATGTCTCTGCGCATCTTTCTTTTAGATTGAAATACGAAACTGATCGGTTGCAAATATATGCAACCATTTGATTGCGCAAAATTTTTCTGAAAATTTTTTTTGGCCGGAATTATTTACTGTGTATTTGTTTTTCTTTTCATACAGGAAGAACAGTACCGATCGTGCCATTCAAAAGAGCAGGCTAGGGCAGACATTTCCGAGTCACTCCATTAAATGATCCCAAACCTGATGAGTTTCATGAATCAGGTTGCCGCAATGGAGCTATCTTTGCCTTTCCATTTAATCTCAAAAACTATGACTGAAGAAACACTTGCCATTGATCAAAAACGTTATCCCATCGGGCATTTTGAATGGGGAAAAGAATATTCTGAAGAAGATGTTCAGAAAATGATTGAGATCATCGAAAAATTTCCTGCACGATTAAAGACACTTGTGTCGGGAATAAAAGATGACTACCTCGACAAGCCGTATCGCGAAGGCGGATGGACCGTTCGCCAGGTAGTGCATCATGTGGCCGATTCGCACATGAATGCTTACATCCGTTTCAAACTCGCACTCACTGAAGACAAGCCGACCATTAAGCCGTACAATGAAAAGGCTTGGGCGGAGTTGATTGATTCGAAAACGTTGCCTGTTTCTGTTTCACTCGGAATTCTCACCGGTCTGCACCAACGATGGGGCACACTTCTTAAAGCAATGGACGGAGAAAGTTTTCAGCGCACGTTTTTTCATCCTGAGCATATGAAGATGCACACGCTTCTTGAAATTTTAGCTATGTATGCCTGGCACTGCGATCATCATTACGAGCACATTAATTTGGTGAAGCAGGAAATTCCTGCTCCGGCAAAAGCAACGAAGAAGAAATCAGAGCCGAAGAAAGCGGCAGCGAAACTTTCAGGAGAGAAAAAGAGTAAAGCAAAAAGCAAATCCTGACCCGAGCGGCTGCTTCTGAAACATTAAAAAGAATTCTGCCTGTTAAATCTGAAATCATGAACACGGAAACTGCCAGTAAGAATGTGACCCTCGGAGGTGAATTCATCATTAAAGACACAGCACCGGAAGATATTTTCATTCCTGAAGAAAAAACGCAGGAGCAGCAGATGATGTATGAGATGTCGCGTGACTTTGTGAATTCAGAAATTATTCCGCACACGGAGCGAATCGAACATCAGGAAGAGGGACTTGCGCTTTCGATTCTTAAAAAAGCCGGAGAGCACGGATTGCTCGGCGCGGCCATTCCGGAGGAATACGGTGGCTTCGGAAAAGACTACATCAGTACCACGTTTCTAACTGAAGGATTCAGTCACGCCGGCTCGCTCGCTGTTTCCATGTCGGCGCACAATGGCATCGGCACATTGCCCATTCTTTATTTCGGAACAGAAGAACAGAAACAAAAGTATTTACCGAAGCTGGCTACCGGCGCAATGATGGCCGCGTATTGTTTGACGGAGCCCGGCAGCGGCAGCGATGCACTCGCAGCAAAATCGACGGCACGTTTAAGCGACGACAAAAAGTTTTATGTGCTGAACGGACAGAAGATGTGGATCACGAATGGAGGCTTCGCCGACATCTTCATCGTGTTTGCGCAGGTGGAAAATGCGGGTATTCCGGAGGGAAAATCGCGTTTCACGGCCTTCATAGTCGAAGCAAATTCTCCGGGAGTAACGCGTGGCGAAGAGGAACGCAAGATGGGAATCAAGGGGTCAAGCACGCGGCAGATTTTTTTTCAGGATGTAAAAGTTCCGGCGGAGAATCTGCTGGGTGAAACCGGCAGAGGACATCTGATCGCATTCAACATTCTCAACATCGGCCGCCATCGTCTTGCTGTCGCTATGATTGGAGGAGCAAAATTGCTCAGCACCATTTCAGTTCAATACGCAAAACAACGTGAACAATTCAAACATTCTATTTCTGACTTCGGTGCAATCAAATACAAACTGGCTGAGCAAGCCATTCGAACATGGGTGAATGAAAGCGCCGTTTATCGCGCATCCTCGGATATCGAAAACAAGAAACATGAATTGATTGAGGAGGGGAAAAAATATCATGAAGCACTCATGGGTGCTGCGGAAGAATACGCGGTTGAATGTGCTTTGCTGAAATTTACGAGTTCTGAAATGGTTGATTACGTAGTTGACGAATGCGTGCAGATTCACGGCGGCATTGGCTTCAGTGAGGAAGCGGCTCCAGCCCGCGCGTATCGCGATGCGCGCATCAACCGGATTTTCGAAGGCACCAATGAAATCAACCGTTTACTATCAATTGATATGCTTTTGAAGCGTGCACTGAAAGGCAAGCTCGATCTGATGAGCCCGGCAATGGCTTTGCAAAAGGAACTCACATCGGTTCCTGATTTTTCAAATGGCGAAGAAGCAGATTACGCTCATGAAAAGAAAATGGTAGCTAACATGAAGAAAGCATTTCTGCTGGTGGCCGGAACAGCAGTGCAGAAACTAATGCCACATCTCGAGCGAGAGCAGGAGATCATCATGAATGCAGCCGATGTCCTTGGAGAGATTTATCTCTGCGAATCCGCCCTGCTGCGTGTGATGAAACTGAAGCAACTAAGTCATGATGTTTCATTTCAGGAAGACATGTTGCATGTATATCTGCACGATGCGATGGAACGCGTGAATGAATCAGGACTCAATGCCATTGAATCATTCGCTGATGGTGATGAGCTGAAGATGCTGCTGATGGGATTGAAACGCTACACGAAGGCAGAGAATTTTAATTGCAAGAATGCCCGAAGAAGAATTGCAGACAAACTGATTGCAGAGAATAAATATTGCTTTTGATTATTTTTCCTGAATGAAAGCGGACACTTTCGCGGCGAAGGCAATTTCGTTTTTCACATCCCTGAATTTAAAACTTCCTTCTTCTCTTCACACTCAAGTTTTAAATCCCTACCAAAATCCTGAGACGCTTGAATGTGTGAGGAAATTCTTCACAAAATATTTCAACGACCATCGCAGCCGCATTTTCATTTTCGGAATTAACCCGGGAAGATTCGGAGGAGGACTCACCGGAATTTCCTTCACCGATCCGGTCGCATTGAGAGTTAAATGTCGCATCAGGAATTCGCTTGGCAACAAGAAAGAACTCTCAAGCGAGTTTATTTACAAAGTGATTGATGAATTCGGCGGAGCGAAAAATTTTTACAAACACTTTTTCATTAGTGCGATTTGTCCGCTTGGTTTTATGAAGGGAAATTTGAACTACAATTATTATGATGACAGAAAATTGCAGAAAGCTGTTACGCCATTCATCAAAGAAACATTTCTTCAGCAAATAGAAATCGGAGCAAGAAATGATGCATTGGTCGTTGTCGGCGCCGGCAAGAACAAAAAATTTATTGAGGAATTAAACAGAGAAGTTGGTTTCTTCAAGAAAATTATTTCCCTTGATCATCCGCGGTTCATTATGCAATACAGAAGAAAGAAGCTAGGGGAGTACGTGAAGCGGTACGTGGAAACGCTTGAACAGTTTACCTAAGAATTCTCGACTACAAACTGATAACCTCTTCCCTTAAGTGTGATGATTTGTACTCCTGAATCCTCACCAAAATATTCGCGCAGCTTTCTGATGTACACGTCGAGATTTCTCGAGTGGAAAAATGAATCATCGCCCCAAACCTGCATGAGTAAAAGCTTTCGGTCAATGGCGCGATTGGAATGCTCGGCGAGAAGCAGAAGAACCTGCGCTTCGCGATTGGAGAGTTTGAAAATTTTTTGAGGAGAATGCAATTCAAATTTTTTCGGGAAGAATTTGAAACGGCTCAGCAGAATTTCTTCATCGCTTCCGTTCATAGATTGTTTTGAGAGAAGTTGTAGCTGATTGTTGATGCGCACTACCAATTCTTCCACGCTGAAGGGCTTGCGGACATAATCAGTGCCGCCGGATTCAAATCCTTGTACAACATCTTTGGTTTGTGTTTTCGCTGTGAGAAAAATGATGGGCAACGTTTCGAATCGAGAGCGGATTTCTCTTCCTAATTCAAATCCATCTATGTGCGGCAGCATCACATCAAGCACGCAGACATCCGGAGAAAAAATTTTAAAACACTCCATCACTTTGGCTCCGTCTTTCACGAGCGTCACATCAAATCCTCTTTGTTCGAGCGATTCCGAAACAATTCGCCCCAAGTTGATTTCATCTTCGACGTAGAGGATTTTTTTCTTCATGCTCCCGGAAACTTTAGCGTGAATTCGCAACCTCCTTGCGGTAAATTTTTTACCAGCACCGAACCATGATGCATTTTCATCACTTGAGCAACGTAGTTCAACCCCAAACCGTAACCTTTCACGGTATGCTGATTGCCTGTTGGAACACGAAGGAATTTTTCAAACACTTTGTCAATGTATTCTTCTGGAATTCCTGCGCCATTGTCGCTGAAATCTACAATCACTTCAGAAGGAGTCTCTGAAAGATGAATATTGATTGCAGGTTCATCCTTGCCGTATTTCAAACTGTTATCAATAAGATTGTAAAAAATTCCTTGTACAAGAATTGAATCAACATGCGTACTGATGTTTTCTGCCTTACTAATAAAATTCACTTTCGCATTTCGCTGCTGAAGCTGCAGCTCCATTGACTTCAGGCTTTGTTCAATCAAAGATTTCATATTGACCGCTTCAGCGTTTAGCGCCTGTTTTCCGTGATCCATCATGATGCTGTTCATCACTTTTGTGATAAGCACATCAAGCCGCGTCAATTCCTGTGAAGCCATGCCGAGATATTCTTTTATCATTTCTTTTTTCTCCGCAGGATCCATTTGTTGCATTGCTTCAATAGCCACCTTCACTGTTGCCACAGGCGTTTTCAATTCGTGCGACATGTTGCTGATGAAATCATCTTTCATGGCCGAAAGACGAAGCTGATTGCGTAAACTCCGGAATGAGAAAATAAAAGCTGCACTGGTAACTCCAAGCAGTTGCAGTGCAAATAAAATTTGCGGGAGAATTTTTTCAAACAGAAACCCATTGTAGTTGCTGACCACAACGCCGTAGGGCTTATCCATGAATTCGCACTCGTAATAGAAGGGTGGCGGCTGAAAATTGTTTTGGTGATTGCGATCAGAAATCCACATCACGTGCACGGGCAAATTGCTTCGCTTGAGATTTTCGGCGAAGAAAGTTTTCAGCATCGTCGTGTCGACCGATAAGATGTGCTTTTCAAAAATACTCGTGCTGTCTTCATCCTGAACTTTTGAGATGAACATTTTCACGCCGCGGTAAAGCACATCTTTAGACGTGTCCGACAAAACCTTCACTTCAATTTTCGCATTTTTCGGATGCAGATTACCGTGAATGGAATCAATGATCTTCAAGCTGTCCTCTGCATAAATTTCCATGTGAGAGGCTCCGGGCGATGATGAATCACCAATGACATTGACGGTGCGAATCTTAAACCCGGCCGGATTTCCCAGAATGGGTTCGATATATTTTTTTGAGATCACTGAATCCATCATTCTCGAGCGCGCATCCGTGAATTGCGTGGAAAGATTTTTCTGCAACTGCTCTTTCTCTCCATTGTATTCTGATTGCAGCCAGCGAAAAACAAATACAGCAATCAGCAATTCGCTCGCGATCATGAGCAATGAGATGCGCGATATTTTTTTTCTATCATTCATATTGTCTTTGCAAAAGTAGCAGGGATCAAAATCGCTTTATCACTCATTAACCTTAATTAACCTTAATTGGATTTGCTTTAACCTGAGTGTGTTTCATCGCAAAATATTTTTGTCGCAAAACAATTCACGATGAAACATTTACTTCTTGCACTCTCTTTTTCTGCCATCACTTTTATTTCCTCTGCACAGAATTCCGGAACGATCATTTACAAGGAAACTACAAAGCTTCACTTCAATATTCAGGGCGATGCGCCGCCGCCGGCGAATCTTCCGACTGAGCGCAATGCGCAGATGATTTTGTATTTCACTCAGGATGCTTCGCTGTACATGAATGATCCCGCGGCGAAAAATGATGGAGGAATGGTCACTGAGGATGAATCAAGTGAAGGTGAGCACGTCCGCATCAAGATGGATGCGCCGGATAACAGAACGTATTGCGATCTGAAAAACAATCAGAAAATTATTCAGCAGGATTTTATGGACAGGAAATTTCTGATCACAACGGATTTGAAATCGAACGACTGGAAGATCACCGGCAACCAGAAAATGATTTTGAATTATCCCTGCCAGGAAGCGGTGAAGCAAGACAGCGATAAAAAAATCACCGTGTGGTTCACGACAGCGATTCCTGTTTCAACCGGACCATCATCGTATTGCGGATTGCCGGGAGTGGTGTTGGCAGTTGACATCAACAACGGTGATCAAACTATCGTGGCGACTTCAGTAAGCAAAGATGTGGATTCAACAAAAATTCAGAAGCCCACTGAAGGAAAGAAAGTGACGCAGGAAGAATTCAACAAGATCAGGGATGAGAAGATGAAGGAGATGGGCATTCAACCGGGGAGCGGAAATAATGTGATCATTAAGATTGATAATCATTAACGAACGCACGTTGCGAGGAGTCCTGCCTTTCGCGGGACGACGAAGCAATCTCCCTGAATTAAGTAGTCACTGATTGTTGGGGATTGCTTCGCCTCTCGAAAAGCGAGGCTCGCAATAACGACACAACAAAAACTTTTTTCTGCCATGAAAAAAATTTTATTTCCAATTTTTCTTTTCATCACTCAATTCTGTTTCGCACAGCACACCACACTCAGCGGTCATGTTGTTGATGAAAAGGGAAATGCACTCGAATATGTTTCGGCTGCGTTGCTGCATCCGAATGATTCAACGCTTGCATTCTTCGGCATCAGTGGAAGCAACGGAAGTTTTCTGATCAAGGATGTAACGAACGGAAAATATCTGCTGCAACTTTCTTTCGTCGGGTATCAGACACAATTTTTCCCTCTGGAAATTCCGGATGCAAAGGGAAATGACCTCGGTGATTTTTCATTGCAGCCGAAAGTGAATTTGCTGGATAATGTAGAAGTAAAAGCCGAGCGTGTACCGCTGCAACTGAAAGGTGACACCGTTGAGTACAATGCTAACGCCTACAAAACACAACCCGATGCGAGCGCAGAAGATTTGCTCAAGAAACTTCCCGGCGTTGAAGTTGATCAGTCGGGGAACATCAAAGCGCAGGGAGAAAATGTGAACCAGGTGCTGGTGGATGGAAAAGAATTTTTCTCGAGTGATCCGAAAGTGGCGACGAAAAATCTTCCGGCAGATGCCGTTGACAAAGTGCAGGTGTTCGACAAGAAATCTGATGAAGCAGATTTCACCGGCATCGATGACGGCTCACGCAGTAAAACGATAAACCTTCTTCTGAAAGACAATAAGAAAAGCGCCTGGCTCGGCGATGTGCAGGCAGGTTACGGAACGGACAATCATTATGAGACGAATGCAAAAATTTATCGCTTCACGAAGACCGATCAATTTGCTGCACTCGGCATGCTGAACAACATTAACGAGTTTGGATTTTCATTCAATGACTACATTGATTTCAACGGCGGCATTCAGAGTTTGATGAGTGGTGGTGGCGGTTTCAGAATTCAAGAAGGAGGCGATGATGATCTCCCTCTGAATTTCGGTCAGCAAATTACCGGATTGATTACGTCCGGCGCCGGCGGATTGAACTTCACGCATGAAGCAAAACCGGGAAACAGAATCAACGTGAGTTATCTCGGCAATGGTTATGACAAACATCTTGTGCAGAATATGCTCACGCAAAATTTCACTCCTGATTTTTCATTCAACACGGATGAAGATTTGGATCAGATCACAAAAAATCTTTCGAACAGAATCAATTTCAATTTCCGCAACAAGCCCGATTCGATGCAGAGCATTTTCGCTGACGGAAATCTCGCACTTGTTGCAGGAAAACAAAATGCAAATTCATTCACGCAAACATTCAGCGCGGATTCACTCACGAATGCGCTCACAAGTGAAACCTATGATCACTCGAATGCGGTGAAAGGAACTGCTTCGCTGAATTATATTCACAAAGGCAGAAGCAGTTGGAAAGTTTTCAAAGCGAATGCCGATGTGTCGGCGAAGTCAACGCTCACCGAAACGGAATGGAATAACCTCACACAGTTTTTCAATCCGACAGATTCTATTTCTGATAATCAATATCAGCACGATCACAATCACCAGCTCGATTTGTCGGGAGGATTTTCTGCTTCGAAAAAAATAAAAGACACATACTATTTCGAACCGAACGTAAATCTCGGCGGAACAAATGAAGTGCTGAACCGCGAGCAGGGATTTCCGAATGTGGAAGATTCGAAGATTGATTCGCTGAGTCCTGATTTCTCGCGCAACAATCAGTGGGTGCAATCCGCTCTGGCTTTCAAGCACAGCACACAAAAAACTCAGTGGAGAATTTCACTCGGTGCTGAAGCGATTTCACTGCAAAACAATTTGAACGGTGATCATGCACAGCAAAATTCTTTTCTCTACTTCACGCCGCAATTTTTTATTGAAAAGGAAATCAGGCAGGGAAGAAATTTTCACATCTACTACAACTCGCAGGTGAATGCGCCGCAGGCAAGTCAACTTCTGCCCTCAACGAATTACGCCGATCCGCTGCATCTCTTTACCGGAAACAGAAATTTGAAACCGGAGTACAATCACAATCTGCAATTCAACTATGTGCTCTTCGATCAGTTTTCTTTTACATCGCTGTTCACACATCTGCGACTCGGCTACACGAAAGACAAGATCAATTATTCGAAAACAATCAATCCGGATTTGAGTGAGTCACTTACGCTCGTGAATGTTCCCAATGATTACACAGCTTCTCTCGGTGCAGATTTTTCTACGCCGATTCGTCCCGTGCGTCTCAATTTCAATGTTGGCTTGAATGAAGATTACAATCGGGGAATCAATTACGTAAACGCTGACGAGAACATCATCAATTCATTCACACATCAGCTCAATGTAAGTTTCGACAACCGGAAGAAAGACAAGATTGATTTAAGTTTCGGAGGGAAAATTGAATTGTCAAATGCGATTTACTCGGTGGAATCATCTCAGAGCAATCACTATTTCAACTGGAGTTACTTCACGGAGATTCATTACACACCCGAACAGCACTGGCGGTTTTCTTTCAACGCGGATGTGAATCATTATGGTGTGCAGGGCTTTAATCAGAATACGATTGTTCCGCTGCTGAAAGCTGAAGTGGTCCATTACATTCTGAAATCAAATCGCGGAGTGATCTCGCTCGAAGGTTACGATTTGCTCAATAAAAATTCCGGGATCACGCAAACGGGCGAATACAATTATTTGCAGCGAACCGAGTCAAACACCATCGGCAGATATTTTTTACTCTCATTCAAGTACCGGCTGAATAAGTTTGATAACGGGAATGGGGGAGTGGATGTGAAGGTGAATGGGAGATAGAGTTTGAAGTTTGAGGTTTGAAGTTAATGAGCACAACGTTCTCTGCGGAGATTTTATTCTGGACCTCCAAACACATTGACCTATTAAGATCAAAGCACAACGTTTCATAACAAACCGAAGCAAAAAGTTAGAAATATCTCGTTCGCTCATGAAATTATCGGCATATCCAAAAAGCATATACCTTTGAAAAAAAGCAAATGAAGAATCTTTCGTTAAAAATGGATGAGCACATTTTTTCCGAGACGGAAAAAATTTTGCGTCGTGTGCGGAAGAACCGCAATCGCTACATCAACGAAGCTGTTCACTTTTACAACGGTCTTCATCGCCGTACACTGCTGGCAAAGCAGTTAGAGAAAGAATCAAAAGTGGTGCGCGAAGAGTCAATGAAAATCCTGAAGGAACTCGAACGCCTCGAAGATGGCAATTAAGCAATTCGAAATCTGGAGCGCCGATTTGAACCCGCGCTTCGGAACAGAGCCGGGAAAAATTCGTCCGGTCGTGATCATTCAAACTGATCAGCTGAATCCCTTTCATCCTTCGACGCTCATCTGCCCTCTCACCACCAACATTCAACTTCGGGCTGACATTCTTCGTGTTCACTTAAAAAAAGGAACAGCAAAACTCAAAGAAGATTGCGACATCATGGTAGATCAAATGCGCTCAATTGACAACCGCAGATTCAAGCAGCGTATTGGCAAACTTCCTGAAGAAAAAATTTCTCAGTTGAAGAATAATATCAGAATAGTCCTGGACTTGCAGTGAGATGCGCTACACAATTTTATGCCTGATAGCTTTTGCAACAGCTTCAGTAGCTGAGTGCACATGCAGCTTCTCGTAAATTTTTTTGATGTGCATGTTTACAGTGAAGAAGGTGATGTTGCAACGGTCGGCGATCATCTTGTAGCTCATTCCGTCCACGAGCAAGGAAAGAATTTCTTTTTCTCTTGGAGTGAGATCGAATTCAGGTTTCCTGTTTGTTTGTTGCTGCTGGAAAAATTTCAGCACCTGTTTGGCGACGTAGGCCGTCATTGGCGCGCCGCCTTCCACCACTTCACGAATGCCATCAATCAGTTTTGCAGAGGGAGTTTTCTTAAGGATGTATCCGTCAGCGCCGGCGAGAATGGATGCGAAGATTTTTTCTTCGTCTTCAAAAACCGTTTGCATAATGATGTGTATCCCCGGAAAAAATTCACGAATCTGTTTCACTCCCTCAATGCCGCTGACTTCCGGCATGTCAATATCCATGAGTGCGACGTCAGCATTCAATCCCAAAAGTTTGTCAACTACGTTGGTGCAATCTTCAAAAACTCCCACGCAAGCCATGTCACTTTTCTTGTTGATTAAAAGCTTAAGGCTTTCTCTTCTCTCTGCGTTATCATCGAACACAGCTACTTTGATCATGCTGCGAAAATATTTTAGTTGCTCAGAGGATTCAATTACTAATTTTAGTAGCAGGGAATCTCATTTCAATCTGTGTGCCTAGTTCAGGCGAGCTCAGGATGCTGAAAGTCCCTGATAAGCTTTCTGTACGTTCTTTCATGTTGATTAGCCCGTTCCCGTTTCTGCTCGCGCTTAAAAAAACTTTTTCAGCATCGAACCCGGTTCCGTCATCACGTATCGAAAGATGAAGTTCCTCGTTTACCATTCCAATTTCAATCCACACATTCTTCGCGTTGGCGTACTTAGCAATGTTGTTCACTGATTCCTTAAACACGAGATAAAAATTTTTGCGCGCTTCCATGCCCAGCTTAAGTTGCTTCACTCTTTCATCCACGTGAAAATGCAGCGTTGCATTCTTCGCTTCGAGTAACTCTGAAGCAAACGATTGCATCCTTGAAAGAATATTGGTGAAGCGATCGTTGCGCGGATTGATCGTCCACACAATATCGCTCATGCTCTCCATCATTTTTGTGGTGCTCGCGCTGATGCGCTGAGCAATGGCGCGTGCTTCCGGTGAAGATTCTTTCATCTCCTCAGCAATCACATCACTGTAAATGGAAATGCTGCTTAGCGTGCTTCCGATTTCATCATGAAGATCACTTGCAATTCGGTTGCGGATCGTCTGAAGTCTCAGCAACTGCTTCACACGGTAGCGGTACAATGCATACAATGCACCTGCCGCCACAAGAACGATAAGCGAATAGAACCACCAGCTTCGGAACCACGGAGTGAGAATGACAATCTTAATGGAAGCACCTGTGTTATTCCATACACCGCTGCTGTTAGCAGCAAGAACACTAAATGTGTAAGTGCCCGGATCGAGATTCGTGTAAGTCGCCTCATGACGATTGCCACCATCTACCCAATCATGATCAAAGCCGGACATCTTGTAACGGAAATGATTTTTTTCCGGAGAAGAAAAATCAAGAGCCGCAAATTCAAAGGTGAACATTCGCTGGTTGTAAGGAAGGATAAGTTGCTGCGTTGTATTTATTGAAGAGTGAAGAACGGAATTTGCATCGCGGAGAGAGACAGACTTGTTGAACAGCCGAAAATCAGTGAACGCAACGGGAGGAGAAATTGAATCTGTGAGCAGGTTTGCCGGCTTGAAAAAATTAAATCCATTCACTCCGCCAAAACATAGGTAACCATCTTTTGTCCGGCAATATGCCTGGTGGTTGAATTCATTGCTCTGCAATCCGTCGCTTACGTCGTAGTTGCGAAAGGTTTGTTGTGAAATGTTCATGCACGCAAGGCCATTGTTCGTGCTGAGCCAGATCGTACCATTATCTGCCGGCACGATGCCGTAAATCGTATTGTTAGGTAATCCGTTGCTGATGGTGAAGTGATCAAATTTTTCATTATGAAGATCGAGACGATCAAGCCCGCCGCCATCAGTTCCGATCCACAAATATTTTTCAGGAGAGGTCGGATCGAAACACAGCGTCAGGAGATGATCATAGTTGAGAGACGTGCTGTTATTCTTATCATGGTTAAAATGTTTCCACGAATGATCGACAGAATTGAAGCAATACAAACCTGCATTTGTGGCGAGCCAGATATTTTCTTTCTCATCGGCAACCATGCATTGCACTGTCGGCAGGTACTGAATCAGGGCCGATGGCAGTGGATATGAAGTAATGGAATCGGTTACGATATTGATGCAACCAAGCGATTGACGAGTCATGAACCAGACACGCTCATAATGAATGGCGATGGGGAAAACCCACTTCCAATTCTCATGATCACGTTGGTTGAATATTTTTTTCTTATTCAAGGCAGAATCAAATTTCATGAGCTGGAAATTGTTGGCCACCCAATAATTCCCATAATGATCCTGAAGGGCAGCGGTGCCATTGATTCCTGACGGAGCGGCCCATTTTAAGATATGAAGAGAGTCAATAAGCCATCCTTTAAATGAACGTTGTTTGGTGCTATACACCAGGAAATGATTGTCAGACCGGATTAATATTTCACCTGTATTATTTCCGATCATCCAATAAGGATAAATGCTTCTTCCGTTAAAATCCTTCACGAGATTAAAATCACTTAGTCGCGGATTGTATTTCATTACACCAAATCCTCCCGTGCCAATCCACATCACTCCAGTTCTGTCAGTAACGAATGCAGTGGCCGAGTTTAATTCAGTGCCTTTCAGATTTTCGCCGGAAGGCATCATAAGTTCGAGTTTGTCGTTCATTGGATTGAAACGAACGGGTCCTTTCAAGCTGCGAAACCAAATAGCACCGCTTTGATCAATGCCAGGAACTTCTATTGACAATTCTTCCTTGAATGGTAAGTCAATCTTGCTCATGCTTCCTGCACGCTCATTGAATTTTTCAATTTCATTCCCATAAAAGAAATATAGAAGCCGCCTCTGCGAATCTTCCTCAACATTAAAATACCATTTCCCGTCGCTGATGTTGAAAGGGAGCGTAAGTTCCTTTTGCAAATTTTCATTATCCGGAAGAACGCGATACAACATCGAATCAATAATCAACCAGGTTTTTCCTGAATGATCACGCAGCAATTTTGAATTCAGGATTTGTGTTTTAGAAAGTTTGAACGAGAAATGCCGGATGGAGATTTCACCTTTATCGGAATACTTCGCAAGATCAAAGCCTTCATTCGTGTGAATCCAAACACAACCATGATCAGCCTGATCCAATTCAATAATGTTCGGTGAAGAAAGTGAAACTGAAGTGTTGCCATCATTGTGTGTGAGGTAAAAGAATTTTTCAGTAACCGGATTAAAAACATCTACTCCCATTCCGGGAAGGTTAATCCATATCATACCTTCTTCATCTACGAATAAATTGCCAATGTCATTTGAAGCAATGGAAGTGCTGTCACTAACATCATGACGGAAAATGGTAAACCGGTAACCGTCGTATTTGTTTAATCCGTCTTTGGTAGCAAACCACATGAAGCCCTGTTTGTCCTGAACGATGAACGGAACATAGCCCTGCGATAATCCATCCCTGATTGTAAGTGGTTCCACCCTGATTTGCGCAACCGGAATTTGCGAGAACAACGAATCATGACTTAATACACACAGGCAAAGAGTGGAAAGAATCAGCAGAAATGACTTCATGTAAACGGGTGCTCCGAAGTTAGAGAAGAAAAAATATCTCATACGGCGTCACTTCTACAACAGTCATTACTAAGATTAGTAATTGACGAGAACTATACATGAAAATAGTTTTGCCCCGAAATGATTCATCATTATAACAACCACTCTTCACTGTAAAATCACCGCTCATGAAAAATTTCTCTACGCTTCTGCTGCTTACTCTGCTGTCTTCAGCCTTTTGCTCTGCACAGGTATATCGTTATCCCAAAGATTCGGCCGACGATAATCCATTCATGAGAACCCAGGAGGTTTTTGGTAACAGAGAGCTGATCCTGCTTCAGGATGAAGCGGACGGTAACCATTACGTGCACAACCGTGTTTACGATTTCCTCCCGGGCGTGTCCGCGAATCAGTCACTCATTGCCAAAAACAATTTTACTCAACAACAAGACAATGACGGAAGCCGGCTCATGGATATCGCCGTCGGTGATTTCAATAAGGATAAGCGACAGGATTTGGTTATTGTGCGTCCCACAACAGACCAGCAGATACTCATTTCTATTCCCAACATTGATCACAGCACTTTTGATATCAGCGATAACATCACGCTGCTTAATCCCGGTCCGGTGAGAAATGCTACTTACGGAGATTACAATGGGCGTGTGAAGGTAGTGACGGGTGATTTTGACGGCGACGGGCAATCAGAGTTCGCTATTGCTTATATGAATATCAATGATCAAAAGATTCACATTGATGTGTATGATGTTGACAGCGCCACTCTGACTCCCACTCTTGCTACAAGCATTGCTGATGAAACGCTCAGTGTTAATTCTACTACGGGATATTATGAATCCTTCGATCTGGTTGCTAAGGATCTTGATATGGATGGAAATGATGAGCTCGTGCTGGTTGCAACATCTGAACAGTCGGGCAAGTGGAAGCCATTTGCAAAAATTTATGACGTAACCGGAAGTGGTGCTGCACTTACGATTAGTCCTAAGGCGAAAACAACATTTGATTCTTCATTCAACAGCAACTGGGCTTTAAATCTTAAGGTGGTGGCCGGTGATTTCAATGGTGATCTGACTAACGAGATTGTTGTTGTTTACGGAAGTCATATTGATGACGGTTACGGAGCAACCACTGACATGAAAATTCTTGTACCCGCTGATGATGCAACAACGGACCCAAATCATCCGGATTATTTGGAAGCACTTGTTGACAGCAGTTATGGATTCACAACCTTTGATTTTAGCGGTGACAACAACAATAAAGTGATGATGAGTGTGGCCTCCGGCGATGTAGATAATGACGGGCTGCCGGAGGTAGTAGTTTCTTCCATGAATGCGTTCAAAGTTTTTAAGGAAGATACATCGGGCAATTTCGTGCAGCTTGGCGACGATGTTTACTTATATACAGCCGGAGATGGAGGAGAACACGATGCCTTCATGGCGATTGGTGATGTTAACCGCAACGGCAAATCAGAAATTGTGAATGTGAGAAACTATGATGACTATTACTCAAGCCAATACCTCGAACTTGAGACGCATGAATATGATCCCAACGCTCCCGGGAAATTTAAACAAACGGGATTCAGCTCTAACCTGGAACAAGATTCCTACTCCGGTTCGTCAAGCATTCGGCAGTATGCAATTGCCACAGGAGATTTTGATGGTGATAACGTTAGCTTCGGGAAGGGACGACATTACAGTGTAACAAACATTGTTCAGCCGTTGGTAGTGCTGAATGCTCCGCCAATCCATTTCGATTCTATTCCCGGAGCAGGAAAGTTCGACGTCAACAATTGTTTCAGCGGCAGCAACTGCAATTTCAAATCAGAATACAAGATCAAAACCGCATACGGCGTTTCGCTCTCTACAAAAACGAACAGCGATTGGTCGGTATCAGCAGATGTGAACGCTGGTGTGAGCTTAGGAATGGTAGATATCGGGGCAAGTCTGTCTGCGAGCTACGGACAGAAATTTTCCAAGACGAACAGTTCGAAGACGAATGTTACCACGATCACTGACATCACCACATTTACTGACGACCGCATTTTTGCCATCGTAAACAATTACTCTGTGTGGGAATATCCTGTTTATGCCGGTGATACATTGATGGGATATGTGACCTCCCTTGTTCCTGAACTTTCTCTCAATACCTGGATGAGCAGTAACGATGAAACCGCCAATGAGTGGTATCCACTTCATGATGCCACAAACATTCTTTCTTACAGGAATTTCAGCTACGCAGCAGCAAGTAATCCTGACCTCGCTTCTATAATCAAGGACAACAATTCATTGGCCATGTCAGTGAACAACACTTCACAGACATCATGGAGCACTACCTGGCAGGATGTAATTGACGACGCAGCGGAACAAACAACAGAGATTGGTGTGGATGCATCAGTCACTGCCGGCGCATTGGGAAATACCGTGAAGCTTAGCGGAAGTTATAACTGGAGCGGAACATCTACCCATAGTTCAACTATTGATCAGGCAATAACGGATAGCGTTAGTTTGGGAGCACTGCCATCAAACAGTGCAGCATCGGCTTATCAGGTAGTTCCATACACCTATTGGTCAAACAATGGTTCGCTCACGCTTGACTATCTCGTTGCTCCATCAGTCCCCGCGCTAGGAGATCCGAATACATTTTGGTCATTGTATTATGAAAAACAAGATCCTGCGCTTCTGCTTCCGTGGCGACTCAATGAAGAAAAAGGATTACAGTTGATTGATCCGGCGAAAAAGACGCAGTCAAAATCTATTCGTTTCTCTGAAGAAGATCCTCAGCCGGGAGACACGTTCACGATATACACCCGCGTTTTCAATTTCAGTTTGGTGCCAACCAGTTCGAGTGTTCAGGTGCAGATGTTCCTCGGTGATCCCAATCAGGGAGGAGCTCTGTTAACGAGTACAACCGGCCAAACAATTGTTTCTACACCGGATGTAATTCCTCCGCAGGATTTTGCAGATGTCCCGTTTACCTGGGTGGCACCTTACGGAGTGATCAATGATCCGAGAATTTATGCAGTCATTGATCCCGGCAATCTGCTTGATGAAGTGCACGAAGACAACAATCTCGGCTGGCGCGCGCTCGGAACCTATTATCCGCTTACGGTGGGCATCAGTGACTTGAACAATCCCGGAAACCAAAAGACTCTTTCAATATTTCCCAATCCTGCCACCGATATCGCAACAGTGAACTTTCATCTCGATGAATCAGCCGCGGTCTCCATTGAACTTATTGATTTGACGGGAAGAAATGTTTTCACGAGCTCACCGGAATTTTTGAGCGCAGGAGATCATCAAACAGCAATTGATTTGAATTCAGTGAAGGCAGGAATTTATTTCTGCAGATTGATTTCAGGAAAAGAAGAAGAGGTCGCCAAGTTGGTTGTGACACACTAAGTCATCATGCTCCCATTCAAATATCAGCTCAACAAGTTTGATAGAGGAAATAATGGGTTTGGAAGTGGAGGTGAAAGGAAGATGAGAATCGGTCATCTTCCTACCTTCACTGCGTGAGTAAAAAGAAACGGGCACCTGTTCAGACTTCCAAACAGAAGCAGCCGCAAAAACAAAAAGTAAAACCTGTTGCACGAGAAGAAAAAAAATCTTTGCACGATTTGTTTTTTGTCCTTGCAATTGTAATCGCTACGATTATTGTTTACGCTGCATCGCTGGAAAATGGCTGGACAAATTGGGATGATGAAGGATATGTGCTCAGCAACGATCTAGTGAAGTCCATCGATCTCAAAGCGATCTTCTCTTCGTTTGAGATGGGAAATTATCATCCGGTCACGGTGCTGGTTCAGGCAATTGAATTTCATTTTTTCGGGAAAGATGCTTCGGGATTTCACACGGTGAGTTTGTTACTGCACATCATTAACTCGCTGCTGCTTTTTTATTTCATTCGGATTTTTTTCAAGAACTCTATTGCCGCATTCATCGCCTCATTATTGTTTGCAATTCATCCTTTGCATGTTGAATCGGTTTCGTGGGTGGCAGCACAAAAAGATTTGCTATACACCGGATTTTATTTCGCTGCCCTCATCTTCTATTGCCAGTTTGTTCAATCGCAGAGGAAAAGAAAAATATTTTACCTGCTATTAGTGCTTGCATTCATTCTTTCCAATTTATCAAAAGGCCAAGCAGTGACTCTGCCGGTGATATTGGTGCTGATGGATTGGTATTCGGAAAGAAAAATTTCTCTCAAACATCTTCCTGAAAAAATTCCGCTGTTTGCAATCTCTGTCGTCTTCGGCGTTGTGGCCATCATTGCGCAAAAACAATCAGCTTCGATTCAAGAGTTAGAAGAGCATTCATTTCTCGTGCAATTTCTTTTTGCGTTTTATGCACTCGTCAGTTATCTCATTCACTTCATTTTCCCTCTGAATCTCTCAGCTTACTATCCTTATCCTGAAAAAATCAGCGGCGCTTATCCGTGGCTTGTTTACACCACGCCGATTATTGTTTTCATTGTTGCGTATCTCGTTTTCTTTTTCAGAAAAAAAAATCCGGAACTCGTTTTCGGTTCACTCTTTTTTCTCGTGAATATTTTTCTCGTGTTGCAACTGCTTCCGGTTGGCGGCGCGATCACGGCCGACCGTTACACGTATCTCTCGTACGCAGGACTTTTTATTCCGCTTGCATTCATGATTCAGAAAATTTGGGAGAAGAAATGGTTTGTGAATTTGCGAACACCGGCAATTGCAGCAGCAGTGATCTGGATTTTATTTCTCGGCTATTCTGCGAAAGCTCGCACATCAGTTTGGCAAAACAGCGAAGCACTTTGGACCGATGCGATTAAAAAATATCCTCGTCTTCCAAATGCGCACAACAATCTCGGCTCATATTATCAGAAGCACGACCAGCTTCAAAAGGCAAAAGAACAATTCGACATCGCATTGAATCTGCAGCCGGATTTTGCTGAAGCCCTCATCAACCGCTGTGATTATTTCAGAACGATAAATAAAATTGATTCGGCACTCATCGACGGAAATCATGCTGTCAATTTGGTCCCTGAAAACGTTGATGCGCATCAAAACAGGGGAATTGCTTATGCTATTGCCAACAAACCTGACAGTGCACTTCATGATTTTCAATTCGTGATCAAACACAATCCGGAAAATGCGAATGCCTTCAACAACCTTGGAAATTTGTACATGATCATCGGTAAGCCGGATTCAGCGATTGTGCAATACAATCAGGCGATGCGTGTGAATCCTGAATTTTATGATGTGCTCAACAACCGTGGCAAAGCGTATGTGTATCTCAGAAATTATCAGCAGGCAGTCGCCGATCTCACAAAGGCAATTGAAATGAGTCCCGACAATCCGAACAATTATTACTTCAGAATGTATGCGTATCACAAACTGGGAATGAAAGATCAGGCATTGGCGGATGCGAGTCGCGCACAATCTCTCGGTGTAAGCGTGTCATCGGCATTGATGGATTCCATTCAGCAAAACATAAATTGAGAGCTGAATCTTCATGTACGTCACATCTCTCCCATAGAAGAATTTGTATCTTGCGCTCATTCTGAATTGCCAAACTATTTCTGATGACCGTTAAGACAAATGCCGATTACATTTTCGATCAGTTGGTTGAATTGCTGGATCGTTTGAGCGATGAGCAATACATACAGTCTCCTGAAATTTTTTCCGGTGCCAATGTTGGAAAGCATTACCGCCACATCATTGAATTTTTTCAAGCCGTTTCTATTGCTGATGAAACGGAAACAATTTGCTACGACAATCGCTTGCGCGATACCCGCATTGAAAGCAACCGCCTCTTCGCGCGCGAATTGCTGATGGATTTAAAGAACGATCTTTCGGAACTCGACAATGAAAAGCGATTGACATTGATTGGCGACCTCGGCACGAGTGAAGAATCGTCCAATGCTTACATGCTCACCTCACTTTTTCGCGAGTTTCATTACGCCGTTGAACATGCCATCCATCACATGGCCATCATAAAAATGGGAGTGCTAAATTCATTTCCTGAAGTGGTTATTCCAGATGATTTCGGCGTGGCACCTTCCACACTCAGATATCAGCATTCCGTTTCGAAATAATTCGAAATTCGCAATTCAACGTGTGTACAGTCAGTTTTGTTCCCCTGAAAAATCAGGAATTCATTCTCACGAGCAATCGTGATGAAACCGTTGCGCGCGGGCTGGCTTCTGCGCCTACCATCATTCAGAAAAAAAATTACAGGATCGTTTGCCCTGTAGATCCGCTGGCGAGCGGAACATGGATTGCTGCTTCTGATTACGGCGATGTGATTTGTTTGTTGAACGGTGCCTTCGGAAGACACAAGAGAAAATTGCCGTATAGAATGAGTCGCGGATTGGTTGTGCCCGATTATTTTGAAATCGGAAATCCAGAGATATTCAATCGTGATTATGATCTCACCAACATCGAGCCGTTCACGCTTGTGATGGTTCATCGAGGAAATTCATTGCAGTTGTTTGAACTGAAATGGGACGGCAGCAGAAAATATTTTCAGCAGCTTCATCAAAATGAATTTCATCTCTGGTCGTCGCCGACTTTGTACAAGAATGAGATGGCAGAGCAGAAAAAAATCGAGTTCAGAAAAGAACTCGACGCTGAAAAAAATATTTCTCCAGAAAAACTCATAGCCATTCACCGACATTTTCTCTATGAAAATTGGGTGAGGCCGCCGGAACGAGTGGAAGTAGTTTCTACGCTGAGTATTACTTCAGTGAAAGAAACAACTCAGCTGCTTGAAATGAATTATCGGGATTTGGTAAGGAAAGAAATAGAAATTGCAACAATCAGATTACCCATTGCGGCTATTCAGTAATTTTCGCATTAATGAAAGAGCGCAAGCCCTCCATTCCAAAATGGCTGAAATGGGAATTCTGGCCGTTTCAGTTTTTCTATATTCCTGTTTACTTCAAGATCATTATTGATTCCATTCGCTCGGGCACACTCTCGTATTTCACACTCGTAAATCCCGGAATGAAGATGGGCGGATTCTCCAGCTACTCGAAGCATGACATTCTTCGTCAGCTTCATCCGAAATATCTTCCCAAAAGTTTTCTCTTCGATCACGAGCCGATGAAAGAAGAAATCATCGCCTGCATGCAGCGCGAACAGATTTCATTTCCGATTATTCTCAAACCCGATGAAGGCGAACGCGGCTGGAAAGTAGAGAAGGTAATGAATGAAGATGAGATAGGAAATTATTTACTCGATGCGCCAGAACGTGTGATCCTGCAGGAATACATCAACCTTCCGGAAGAATACGGCGTGATGTACTACCGTTTTCCCTATGAAAAATCAGGAACGATCAGCTCGGTGATGAAACGCGAATTTCTTTCCGTCACCGGCGATGGAAAATCTTCGTTGCTTGAATTGATGCTGCAGAATGAACGTTGCCTCTATCATCTTCCGCGGATGAAAAAGAAATTTGCTGATGAGCTGAATGACATTATTCCTTCCGGTGAAAAAAAAATTCTCGAAGAGATCGGCAATCACAACCGCGGCACCACTTTTCTCGATGCGCATGAACTCATCAGCGATCAGCTTGTAAAAGCTTTTGACGAAGCGAGCAGCACCTTGCACGAATGGTATTTCGGCCGCTTCGATATGCGCACGCAATCGTACGAGGAGATGCTGAAAGGAAATTTCAAAGTGATAGAAGTGAACGGTGCGAATTCTGAACCCACGCACATTTACGATCCGCATATGAGCATCTTCAAGGCGTACCGCGATTTGTATTCGCACTGGAATACGATTTACAAAATCAGTAAAGCCAATTGCAGGCGCGGCTTCAAACCCGACAAGACCGGAGATGTTTTAAAAATTATTCATGAGCATTTGAGAGAGAAGAAAGAACATCCGAATAAAATCTGATCGGCTACTCCTTCATCAATTTCTTCACCACGAGATTTTTCCCGTCATTCATTTCTACCAGATACATTCCGCTGGCAAAAGAAGAAACGTCCATCGTTTCATTCTGATGAATTGTTCTTGAATCCATCACCACCTGATCATTCATGTTGCGAATGGTCACGGTGAAATTATTTTCCTGCGATTTAATGTTTAGTTCATCACTACAGGGATTGGGGAAGATCACAGGATGAAAATCTTGTTGAGCAATAGACGGAATTCCAACATCAAGAGAATCGAGTGTTGCGGTGAAAGCTCCTCTTCCGTGGGTGAAAACAAAAACACGACGATCACCCGGGCGCACCATCACTTGCTCTGTGAATACATTTGGAATGGCGTCTTGCTTGTACCAATTCACCCCGCCGTTGTCAGAAACATAAAGTCCGTAGTCTGTGGCTGCGAGAAAAAATTGATCGGGTCGTGCCGGATCTACATCAATGTAATTCACGGGCAATCCCTGCGGCAAATCACCGCTGATGCTTGTCCAGACCGGATTGCTTGTTTTTGCATTCGTGACTTTCCATACTCTTGGCTGACTGGAAGAATTACTGAATGAGACATAACACACGCTGTCGTTATCAGGATGCACGGTGATGCAACTGATGAAATCATTTCCCACAATACTTGGCACCTTGCTAGACAGATTCACTTCATCACCGGCTTGCGAATCATAGACATCGTCAATTCGATAAAAAAGCGCGCCGCTGCCTCCAACGTAAACTGTTGGGCTGAAATCGCGTGACATTCCAATGGCAAACGGCGAGCCCGATGGAATTTGATTCATGGCCGGCTGCCACGAAGCACCGCCGTCGAATGTTTCCCAATATCTTTTGAGCGTGACAATGCCGAGGTAATCGCCGTTTACCAGATTGATCGTATATGGATCGATGAACCACGCACCTTCGTCAATTTTTCCGTCGCCGTTTCCGTCGAGCTCATTCAGGATTCCGCTGAATGAAGGCACATCTTCAGTTCCGTCAAAAGCTCGTGCAATATTTCCGTTTTGATATGAAGCGTACACTACATCAGGGAATTGCTGGTTCACGGCGCAGTAAGCGCCATCACCACCGTAAATGAAAAAGAATGCGGTATCTCCTGCTTTGCATTTATCTGTTCCGTTATCCTGTGATCCTGCTGTCATGTTTAGTCCTGAAGGATAGTAGAATCCAGCGTAATACTGAATGGTTCGATAACCATAGTTTAAACTATGCGGCAGATACATGCTGGATGTATTGTAACGATAAATTCCACCGTCATTGCCTTCATAAAATATTGCCGGATTTTCGGGATGAAAAAGAATGACGTGATGATCAGGGTGAATATTTGCGCATGCGAGCCATTGATTACCGCCATCATGAGTATACACGAGATCATTAATTCCCAGCACAACAAAATTCGGGTCGTCAGGTTTAATTCCGATGCATAAGTCATACCACGCCTGATTAGTGCTGAAACCAACATTGCCCGGATTGATTAGTGCATTCCAGCTCTGTCCATAGTCTATTGATTTGTAAACGCCCTCAAGCCCGGTCGAGTTTGAGTTTTCGGCCACAGCATACAGTATCATCGTATCGCTTGCCGCAATGTCAAATTGAATGCGTCGCATACTTCCGAGGGGAAGTCCGCTGTTCATAGCAGTGAAGGTGCCGGAATCACCGGTGGCCGAGTAGAAAATACCTGAAAAGTATTCAGCAATCCAAACCCCGCCTGCAGGAGTAATTTTTATGTCGCTGATAGCATTGCTCCCTTTAAAAACTACCTTCATTGAATCACCGTTATTGAATGATCGGAAAAGTTTTCCTGATCCGGTAGCAACGTAAAGTGAATTGCTGTCAGCGGGACTTGTTGCCACTTTGAATACATAGTCAAAATCGCTGATGTTGGTGGATGGAAGCTGAATAAACGAGGTACCATTATCCTCACTCCTGTAAACACCATTGCCGATAACGCCATCTGCATTGCCCCATCCTTCTCCCGTGCCGGCATAAATGATTTCATTCTTGAAATAATCCTGTGCCAATGATGAAATCGAAAGTGTAGACATCTCATCATTTACTGTGGTCCAGTGTGCGCCGGCGTCATTGGAGGTGAACAATCCGCCGGAAACACTTCCGACAAGCAAATGCTGATCATTGGCGCGATCAACAAGCACGGCACGTGTTCTTCCTCCTTTATTGAACGGCCCTAATTCCTGAATATTGAAAAGTAAATTGTCGCGCAAGCCGCCCCCGGCTTGTTGTGCTCGAATATTATCAAAGGGCAAACGCTGAATTTTTCCTTCTGAATTTTTTTTCATCTCGAAGTACTGCTGATACCATCCGGGATCGAACGGCGAATCTTCTTCATCATCATCACGATTCCAGATTTCACACCAGGAATTTTTTTGGAGAAACGAGTTGACCTGGCCATGTGAAGTTTGAAAGGCCATGATCAGGAATAGAGGAGTGAAAATATTTTTCATGAACAATTTTGAAAGGGAGGTAAAAATACTGGGAAATCTCGAGCAGTCGCTTTCAAAATGTGATTTAAGTTTTGTCAAAATCATGTAAAAAATTATTGAAGCTTATTGGCCGTTCCGGCGAAATTCTCATGCAAATGTTTCACTACTTTTAACGCAAACCCATTCTTCTTTTTCATTGATGAATTCGAAAGACAGGCTCAGCATCATCATGGCGGCTTACAACGAAGGCAAAACGCTTTCACTAATCCTTGATCGTGTGCGTGATGTTGAATTGATTAATGGAATGCAGAAGGAACTCATCATCGTTAATGATAGTTCGCGTGACAACACAGAAGAAGTGATTCATGCGTATCAGCAGCAGCATCCTGAAATGAATATTACTTATTTCAAGCATGAAAAAAATCTGGGCAAAGGTGCTGCGCTTCATACGGGAATTTCAAAAGCCACCGGTGATTTTGTAATCATTCAGGATGCAGATCTCGAATACGATCCAGATGAATACAACATTCTTCTCAAACCGATCCTCAGCGGGTTTGCCGATGTGGTTTATGGTTCACGCTTTATGGGAGGAAAACCGCACCGGCTTCTTTTCTTCTGGCATTCGATTGGAAACAAAATGCTCACTTGGTTGTGCAACATGTTTTCGGGATTGAACATGACGGATATGGAAACGTGCTATAAACTTTTTCGCCGCGAGATCATTCAATCACTGAAGCTGAAGGAAAAACGGTTTGGTTTTGAACCTGAAGTCACGATTAAAGTGGCCCGCGTGCCGAATGTGCGCGTGTATGAAGTCGGTATTTCTTACTACGGCAGGACTTATGCTGAAGGAAAAAAAATTAACTGGCGCGACGGATTCAGGGCTGTTTATTGCATTTTTAAATACGGATGGTTTTCCCGATGATGAAATATGTTTTGAGAACAAGCACATCATTTTCAATTTTCAACTTTCCATTTTTCGTATCATGATTCCATGACCAACCGCATTACACAACTCTTCGAAATCAGGTACCCGATCAACCAGGCGGGAATGATTTGGTGCAGCGGTTGGGAATTGGCCTCAGCTGTGAGTAATGCCGGTGCACTTGGGATTCTCGGATCTGCTTCCATGTATCCTGACATTCTTCAGCATCACATTCGCAAGTGCAAGGCCGCTACTCAAAACCCATTTGCAGTGAATGTGGCTTTGATGTATCCTGACATTGAAGCGCACATGAAGATCATCATGGATGAGGGCGTGAAAATTGTTTTCACCTCAGCAGGAAATCCGAAAGTGTGGACGCCGGTTCTAAAGAAAAATGGAATCACCGTCGTGCATGTAGTGCCCAGTTCCAAGTTTGCAAAAAAAGCAGAGGATGCCGGATGCGACGCTGTGGTCGCTGAAGGATTTGAAGCAGGCGGACATAACGGAAGAGAAGAAACAACTACACTCGTATTGGTTCCGCTTGTAAAAGAAGCTGTGAAAATTCCTGTGATTGCCGCAGGAGGAATTGCTACCGGCAAAGCCATGCTCGCTGCATTTGCCCTCGGTGCCGAAGGTGTGCAAATCGGAACGCGCTTCGCCGCTTCCATCGAAGCAAGTGCTCATGAAAGTTTCAAGAAAAAAATTGTGGAAGCAGGTGAAGGCGATACAATGCTGGCGCTGAAGAAGCTTGTTCCCGTGCGCATGATCAGAAATGAATTTTATGAGCGGGTGCATGAAGCAGAAAACCGAGGAGCAACGGAAGAAGAACTGAAGCAAATCCTTGGCCGCGCCCGTGCAAAACGCGGAATTTTCGAAGGCGATCTCGAAGAAGGCGAGCTGGAAATTGGTGAAGTGAGCGCGCAGATTAAAGACATTAAGCCTGCAGCGGAAATTGTGAAGCAGATTTGGCAAGAATTCCTGCAAACGAAAAAAGAAATGGAATCTCTCTCTGCTTAAACCTTCTGAAACACTTCAGGCAAAAACGGGATCTTTTTCTTATTCTTTTTCAGAAGCAACAAAGCGGCAAGCAGGAGCTGTGCCGTCACACTTATTTCAAGAAGCAACTGAATGAAGCGCTCCTGGTATTGGAATAAAACTTCATGATCTCCCGATGGCAACACGATAGACATCATCGAGAAATTACTCTTCAGAATCTTAGTCGCCTTTCCGTCAATTGTGGCTTTCCATCCGGGATAAAAATTCTGAAGCATCGTAAGCACTGCTTTTTCGTTTGTATTTGTTTTCAGTGAAACTTTTAACGGAGAAAATTTCTCAATCATCAGGTCACTAACGAGGGAATCATGTCCCGTGATTGCCGGTAATTCTGCCACATCAGCATCAAGCAGCACAACTCCGTTCTGAATTTTCACCGAACTGTCCGAAGCTTTGCCGGAATACTCCACCACATCATTGGATATGTAGCATAGCGGGTGACTGAGAAGAAAATTCTTTTTAGCAAAATGATCCAGAGAATCTTTACTCTTCAAATCAAACGGATTATAGCTGTTGAAAGCAATTTGCTTCTCAAAAATGTTGTTGTTATAATAGGAAGGAGCAAATGAGCCGTCACCTTCATGGGTGACTTCAGAAATATTTTTCTGAAGCGAAACCGGAAAATCTTTTGGCTCTCCGGACAGCTTTTGATCGAGCAAATTTGTTTTGTATTTTGAAACGACTGTGATGGGCTCATTGCCCCATGAGGCAAGAACAAGATCAATGGCCGTCGCTGCCAATAGCACGACATGAAATTTTCTCTGAGAGATGCCCTCCCTCAAAATAAAAGCGATCAAAAACACAATCACGATGGAAACCTGAATGAATGATTGTACCAGGATGTTATTCGTGATCGTGCTCGAATTATAAAATGACTGAAGTCCTTCAATGCTCAATTGTGCAGGGAGAAGAATCCGGTGTTCATCAGAATAAGCATAAACAGCAGAAGCAATCAAAGCCATCAGTAAAAGAATGGTGGCAGGAATAATTCTTTTATACGTGACATCATTGTTCATGACCAGTCCTGCCGAAATAAGAAATCCGATGATTGCAAACAAACGGAAAGATGCAGGGAAGCGAATGTGATTCATCAGTGGTAGTATGTTCACCAGAATTTTCCAGAGAAAGAAATTATTACCGAAGGAGACGAGCAGAAATAAAGCGGAAACCAAAAGCAGCATCCAGCTTTTCAGAGATTGTTTTGTGATGATCATTACTATCAAAAAAATTACCGGCAGCAATCCGAAATAACCATTAAGCATAGATGCATCTGAACGGTAAAAATCGATGTGGCTGAGGGTAGCCGATGGAAACAGGAGTGAAATTATTGCTGGCGGAGAAAACACAAGAACACCCGGGGAATTTTCATTGATGGCTGCGGCTCTTGTGAAGTAGGGCAATGCTTCTAAAAATGAAACGATGAACGGAGCGCATATCAAAAGGAATCCAATTCCGAAAATCACATGCAGTTTTAGCATCCGCGCGATTCTGCTTCTGTCTCTGAGGCGATAGTAGTAAATAAGATAGGCGATCATTGCTGCGAGGAAAACATAAATCAGGATGATAATGAATGCCGGATAGCCGCCTGTGGTAATCAACATCAGACAGAAAGCGAGGGCAATAGCATGAGTGAAGTTTCCGTTCTCAAATATTTTTTTCCAGAAGAAAATAATCCATGGCATCCATGCTGCGCTAATGATCCAGGTGAGATGTTGTGCGTTTCCAATGAATACGCCGCACAGCTCATAACAAGTGGCCATGCACAGAGACGCTGTAACCGACTTCGTCATTGAATGCATGAGCCGGTACAAGCCCCATCCGCCGATAACCAGGTGTAAGATATATTCGAGGTTAATGCTGAAGAAATCATAGCCGAACACAAGTCCGATGATCCAGGTAAAAGGATAAAATGCGCCGCTCTGAGGATCGGCATAGAAAGGTATTCCAAGTCCCGAGTACGGATTCCACCACGGAAATATTCTGTTACGCAGGCATTCAGCAAGGAAAAAACGATTCGGCAAAAAGTAGTCAGCCATATCAAATGGCATAGCATGCGGGTTGAGCCAAAGAGGCCACATGGCGATCAAAGCCACGATCAGCAGAAACAGATAGGGAAAAGATTTTTTCAGCATGCGACTCTGAACCATGAAGATAGTTGTTGTTTTGTCAATAGAGATCGCCAAGTTTTCCTCTCCTTACTTTTGAAGCCGGATGATTCACAAAACACGCGGCATCGTTTTTCACTCGGTGAAATATCGTGAGAGCAGCCTCATCGTAAAAATTTACACGGAGAAATTCGGGATGCAATCGTACATCATCAACGGTGTACGTTCATCAAAAGCAAAAACAAAAGCAGCCTGGCTGCAGGTGATGAGTATCCTCGATATGGAAGTGTATTATCACGAAAACAGAAACATCCATCGCATCAGGGAAATGCAATCAGCTTATGTTTATTCGTCCCTGCTCTTTGATCCACTCAAGAGTTCAGTGGGCTTGTTTATGATGGAAGTGCTGAATAAATGCATTCGTGAAGAAGAAGGAAATGAAAGCATGTTCAATTTTATTACGCAAAAACTTCATTCACTCGATCAGCAAAAAATTGTACCGCCCGATTTTCTTTTGAAATTTTTGTTGGAACTATCAGCGCAACTTGGGTTCTATCCGCATGATGATTTCAGTGCAGCAGCTTCCTATTTTGATTTGCAGGAAGGTAGATTTGTTGAAGAAACGACCCATCCGTTCATTATCGATCCACCCGTTTCAGAATATCTTTCATCCCTGCTGAATAAAAACGTAAACAGGATTCCATCAAACGCAAGAAGAAAATTGCTCGATGCATTGCTTCAGTATTATCAGTTTCATGTTCCGAATTTCTCTTTGCCCAAGTCACTGAGAGTAATGGATGAAATTTTTCATTCCTGAATTCCGCCATGAAAAAAATCATCACCAGAACAATTCTTCTCCTTGGCATCGTGAGTCTGCTCAATGACATCTCGAGCGAACTGCTTTATCCGGTGATGCCGCTGTTTCTCACCTCGATTGGATTTTCTACGGTGATGATTGGAATTCTGGAAGGACTTGCGGAAGCAATTGCGGGGTTGAGCAAAATGTTTTTCGGAAGCCTGAGTGATGAACTCGGCAAGCGAATGCCGTTTGTGCGAAGCGGATACATCATGAGCGCGATCTCGAAACCTATTTTGTTTTTCATTCAATGTCCTCCATGGGTTTTCTTTTCGCGAACACTCGATCGCTTTGGTAAAGGAGTGCGTACCAGTGCCCGTGATGCATTACTCTCAGATGAAACTGCCGCTGAACACAAAGGAACTGTGTTCGGATTTCACCGTGGCATGGATACGGCCGGCGCAGCACTGGGTCCGTTTGCGGCGCTGATCTATTTGAAATTTCATCCGGCAGATTACAAAACACTTTTTCTCATTGCATTTCTTCCGGCTCTCATCAGCGTTTCATTCACGTTTCTTATTCGTGAAAAGAAATCGCAGAAGAAAAACACGGCTTCACCTTCACTCATCGAAAAATTTTTCTACTGGAAAAAATCTCCACCCGCTTTCAGGAAACTGATGATCGGATTGCTCTTCTTCGCATTGATGAACAGCTCCGATCTCTTCCTGCTGCTGCGTGCGAAGCAAATCACCGGAAGTGATCAGGCAGTATTGCTCTCTTACATTCTTTACAATCTTGTGTTTGCCTTGTTTGCTTTTCCTCTCGGCAGAATGGCGGACAAGATTGGAATGAAAAGAATGCTGGTGACGGGGTTGATTATTTTCACAGTTGTTTATGCTGGTATGGGGCAGGTGCACAGCACGGCGATGATTGTTGCGCTGCTTTTTCTCTATGGAATTTATGCCGCGGCAACGGATGGTGTTTCGAAAGCGCTCATCAGCAATTTGGTGATCAAAACAGAAACGGCATCGGCAATCGGATTTTACACCGGATGGAATTCCATTTGTGCGTTGATCGCAAGCAGCGTGGCCGGATGGATTTGGTATGAGTGGTCGCCGCAAGTGATGTTCATCGTCAGCGCTACGGGAACTTTGGCCGCCGCGATTTACTTGCTGCGCATCCGGCTTTGATGTTACGGATGCTCGTAGTAGGGAATCTCATCGTGAGAGATGGATTCCTTTTGCTCCCAATATGCGAGCGTCACTACGTGACCATTGGGAGTTCGAAGCAATCTTCCGAAAACAGCATTGATGGGATTGAAAGAAACATCGGTTACGCCTACAGTGAATGTTGATGGCAGCGGAGGAGTTTCTGCTGGCGGAGGCGCAGCGCCTTCTACAGGTGGAGTTGCTGCCGCAGGTTTTGCGGCAACTTTAGGCGGCGGTGAAGGAACAACCACGACGGTGTAATGATTGAATTCAAGAAGCGGTTTCAAAAAATCAACTCGCTCCTGTAAAACATTTCGCTCGACGATGGCGCACTTCACGCCGTTGAGATCTTCGAATTCGTGGTTCTTGTTTATCGCCATTTTTTTATTGCGGATTTTCAATTGACGATTGCGGATTGAAGTCGCGATAAATCCGCAATCGTCAATCGGCAATCCGAAATTTAAAACAGTGAATAGATGTAATGATACGCTCCGCTCGCAATTCCTGTAATAATGATTCCTCCCATGCAGATCGCAAACGAAAATTTTTCCATCATGTTTGAGGAAACATGTTCAATCGGATTTTCATTCGCATCCATGAACATCGCTTTCACTACTCTCAAATAATAGTAAAGTGAAACCACCATGTTCAGCGCAGCAATCGTGATCAAAACATAATTGCCTTTTCCTGCTCCGGCCATAATGAGAAAAAATTTTCCGAAGAATCCGGCTGTTGGAGGAATTCCTGCAAGAGAGAAAAGTGAAATCGTGAGCACCCAGGTGAGCAGCGGATTGGTTTTATAAAATCCTTTGTAGTCATCCACGCGCTCTCTTCCTGTGATCGCGCTCACAATGGAGATCACGCCAAAAGCGCCAAGATTGCTGAACACATAAATCATGATAAAGAAAATCACCGATGCACTTCCCGCCACCGAACTTCCTGAAATGCCGACGAGAATAAAACCCACTTGTGCAATTGACGAGAAAGCGAGGAACCGTTTCATGTTCTGCTGGCGCAGTGCAAAAAGATTTCCGGTGATCATTGTCAACACAGAAATCAGGAAGAGCATGTTGTACCACGTACTTTCTATTGGTTTGAAAACATTGTACAACACCGAAAGAAAGACAAACAAAAGTGTGCCCTTCGAAATTACCGAGAGATAACTCGTTGTTGCCACCGGACTTCCTTCATACACATCTGCAGTCCACAGATGAAACGGCACGGCAGAAATTTTGAAACCAAATCCGGCAACTAATAAGATGAAAGAAAAAATCTCGAGCGGATTTCCATTGAGATGTTGAGTGATTCCGGGGAAGTCAAGCGAACCCGTTATTCCGTACAATATCGAAATACCGAAGAGCAAAAGCCCCGATGAAAACCCTGATGACATGATGAACTTGAACGCTGCTTCGGAAGAAATTCTTTTCTCAAGATCGAAGTTGCACATGGCTGCAAGTGGGATGCTTGACAATTCCAATCCGAGATAAAACATCAGGATGTTGTTGGAAGAAATCATGAAGAACATGCCGAGCAACGTCGAGAGCAGCAGCATGTAATACTCTGCAATGTGTTTGTGATTTTTGAGCCATGAAAAAGATTGCAGTGAAATGATGAGCACGCCGAGATTGAGAATATTTTTTTCGAGCGTGATCAATGCATTCGTTCGAAACATTTCGCCGAATAATTTTCCTTCTGTACTGCCAATGAATCCGGCGGCAAGATTGATGAGGACAAGAAAGTTGATGAAGTTGAGCAATGACTCGGCTTTCCATTCTTTGCTTCCGAGTTTCAGGAAGAGCAGAATGAATAGAATTACTGCTACCAGCAATTCTTGTTTCATTAAAATCAAAAAATCACTCATTGAATTGTGTCACCCCTACGGGGCTTAATGGATTTTAAATTTTTTTCTACCAAACTGTCGTCCCTACGGGACTTCAAACTTCTCCCGCAGTACTGCGGGACAAACTTCAAACTCATTTCAGCATTACCGTTCTCGCCACGTTATTCATGATTGCTTCCGTTCCCGGGTGAATCAAATCATTTAATAGGAATGGCGCAACACCAATCGCCACAATTCCCACAATTAAAATTCCTGCGGCGAGTTTTTCATTCCAGCTTGCGTCACGCAGTGAAAAAAATTCTTTGTTCTCAATCGGTCCCATGATGGCGGAACCAACAGCGCGTAAGATGTAAACGGCCGTCACCACGATTGAAGCACATGCCGCAATCGTTGCAAGACGATAAAAGGTGTCT
>Ga0335085_10000303_pt1 | contig 146901 bp, 133 predicted proteins | sample Lox_Sample_45_FD_206712 | JGI IMG/M metagenome (GOLD analysis project Ga0335085, IMG submission 206712) | Soil microbial communities from Loxahatchee National Wildlife Refuge, Florida, United States - Lox_Sample_4.5 | ecosystem: Environmental > Terrestrial > Soil > Wetlands | place: USA...
TCGCGCAGGGACAGCGGCCTCGGCTGTCCCGCCGATGCGAAGCGAGGCGCCTCAATCCGAGAGCGAAGGCGAAGCCGAGCGGGTCGTGCCAAAATCTCCGATCCTACTTCCAAGCCGACAAATCCCGGTTCAGAATCTCCTCCAGCTTATCCACTTCGGACCGGAACATCTCCCGCAATTTTCCGCGATATGTCGACGGTATCTCCGGAAACGGCGAGCCGCCGCCAACAAAGAACCGTATCGCGCCTATCCTCTTGGCGGCAGCTACAATCCCATCCAGTCGCCTCGCCTTCGACCACTCTGCCAGTCGCAGCGCGCCTCGAGTCCAGTAGTAGTTGCGTGGCTGCGTCATTCTCTCTGATGTCAGCACATGGCGTAGCTGCGAAGGATGTAGCTTGAACCGAACTGCCCCGATAAAGTCCACCACCCTGTCGAGATAAGACTGCGGATCCGCCTCCATATCATCGTGTACCGTCGCCAAAACCTGCGAAGAGCCAAACGTCTGCAGCCACTCTTTCAGGTAGTCGGCATACCGGCTTGACTCCATCAGCTCAGGATCGCGCGTCAACGCTTCCTCCAGGGTCCATGGAATCCAGCCGTACGCCCGCTTGAGACGGTAAAGCGACAGGACGCGATCCACTGGATTACGGAATGTGCACACGATTTTTGCGGCAGGGATCAGGCGTGCAATCCGCTCCCGCGCTTCCCGCGATGCAAAGTAGGTAGGCGCAACTTCTCCCACTACCCGCGCTCCCGTCGCACGCTTGTAGTGAGCCCCATACCATTCCAGGCCACGTTCAAAGTGCTTGTCAAAGAATCGCGTTTCCTTCGTCGGATGCGAAAGCCAGGCACACTGGCTTAATACCGCATGCAGCCAACTCGTTCCCGTTCGTGGAGGTCCAACGATGAAAAACGAGGGCAGGGCCCGACGTGCCCCGTTCCCATTCCCGTTTCCATTGCCGTTGCCGTGACCCGTGACTACTTTGCCGGCACTTTCTTCAGGCATCAAAACGATCCCTCGGTGAATGATTGCCGGCGGGAGTTACTGCGAGATGCTAGGCCTCGCCGAGCGAAGAGCTGCCTGTCTGCATTTTGAAGTGGCTCAAAGTGGATGCCATCCAGACCGCGAAGGTTGTCAAAGCAAAAAATGAGGGCTCGTTCTTCAACGAGCCCTCCATAAGGCAACGGTCTATCGCAGATGGGTTACCGTCGATGCGATCACCAGGTGATTTTCGCTCCCAACTGAATGTGCCGCGAACCACCCGACCCGATCACCGGATTCGCCGCCGCAACATCCGGCGTATACACGACCGTCCCGGCCGATTCCGGAAAGCCTAAGTCCGTATTCATCGTGAACACGTCGAAGTTCGCGTGATTCAGAAGGTTGAAGACCTCTCCGCGAAGCTGCAGTTTCACCCGCTCACCCAAGTTCCACATCTTCGACACCGACATATCCCAGTTCAGGAAGTTCGGCCCTCGGAAGATATTCCTTCCCATGTTCCCCTGTGTGTAATAGGGTGGCGCCGTCATCACCGTCTTGTCCGAAACGAAGCATCCGAAGTTGAGCAACTGCTGGGCTCCTTCACTGGCGGGCCCACCTGCCGCATCGATGCACTGCTGATTCCCAATCACATTGCCGTCATCGTCCGTCGAAAAATCATCCCACGAGATAAACGGAACCGGATTCTTCGGCGACCAGTGAATGTTTTTCGCCGATCCCACCATATTCCAGCGGTCGTTAAATTCGCCCGTGCCGCTGATGTCGTCCTCGAAATCTCCCAGCGTATAGGGCTCACCGCTCTGCAAATTGACGACGCTCGTCACCTGCCATCCCTCCAGCATCTGCCACTTCGATTTGACCGCCGGCAGATCGTACGTCGCCGACAGTGTGAACCGGTGCCGGATGTCATAGTCGCCGTTCCCGCGCTCCGCATTGTAGTTGTTGCTGTCTGGCGGAACTCCTGCCAGATTGCTCGTTGCCGTGTCGATCGCGTGACCATACGTGTATCCCGCCAGCAGGTAGAGCCCTTTCGTATACCGCTTAGTCAGAGTCACTTGCAGCGAGTTGTAGTTTGAATTTGACTGGTTGCTCAGGAAGCTGAGATATCCAATGTACGGGAAGCACGGGCCGCCAAAACCCTGCCCTCCCTGATCCACTGGACAATTCGTCACCAGTGGCCGGCCCAACTGTTCGCCGCCATCGTCGAAAGTGGGGTTCACCTGATTGATATCGGTCGCGCTATACAACTTCACGCCATGATTGGCAACGTACGCCACCTGCAACACCATCGATTTTGACAGCGCCTGCTGCAGGTTTACGTTCCAGTTCATCACATACGGTGTCTTCAAATGCTGGTCTACTCCGAACACGTCGCACGGGCTGTCGAAGCTGCACATGCTGCCCGAATTGTCCGCATTCGGAAAAATCGTTGGCGATTGATTCGGTTCAAGCCAGTTGATCACTGAGCCATCCGTCGAAATCTGCAGGAAAGACGTAATACTCCCCTGCGGGGCCTGCGTCACGCCGTTGCCATCCACATAAGGAATTCCGCTGGGATTCAGATTCAGTCCGCCTCCGTTGAACATAAACGTCCAAATCGACGATTGCTCGAAGATCATGCCAAACCCCGACCGCACTACAGTCTTGCCGGTTCCAAACACGTCCCACGCCAGACCAACGCGCGGCGAAAGATTGTTGTGATTTGTCGGATACGGTGCACTGATCCCTTGCCCCACTTGCACCAACCCACTCACGGAGTCCGGCACATAGTTGGCCAAAAGATTATTGGAGTCCTTGATCGGATTCGTCACATCGTAGCGCAATCCCAGATTCAGCGTTACTGTCTTCGTCACCTTGAAGTCATCCTGCACAAAGAATCCCAACGCCTTCTGGCTGACTTGTCTCCTCGGGTCTCCGTACAGGAAGCGCCAGCGGCGCACGTCTCCCGAGATGAAATTCCACAGATGCCGGAAGTCCACACGTCCTCGTCCAGTACCTGCACGGTAGTAGTCCACATTGCCAAAGCGGAAATTTCCTCCAAACCGGATCGCGTGCCGGCCCCGCGTCCACGATGCCGTATCAGAGAAGCTGTACGTCTTGCTTGGAGTCGTGTAGAGCGGCCAACTCGAATTGCCGCCCATGTAGTCGAACTCTCCGCCGGGACTCACCCTCGGAAACCCAAACAGCCTCGGGTCTGTGACGCCGGTGTTGAGACCGTATTGCGTTGGATTGATGTTGTGATCGAGGGGCGCAATCGCCTCATCGAAAATGTTGTAACTGAAGCGGACTTCATTCGACCACGCCGACGTCAGATTCGACGCTAGGCTTACGCCAAACACCTGCGTAGTCGGACTCGTCGTCGACAGCCACTCCGGCCGCAGCGGAAACGCATCTTCCTCCGTCTGATTCGTATTGCCATAGATAAACCGCGCGCTCAGCACATTCTTGGCATTGATCTGGTAATCCGTCTTCGCCACCAGATTGTCGCCGCGGTTCTTGTTATCGAAATCGAAATTAATAGCCGCAGGATCGCTTTGCGATGCCGTGAACCCCGGATTCGGCAGGAACAGCTGCGTCAACTGCTGGCTCAGAGGGTTCACTGCACAATTGGCAAACCAATCGTATTCCTCCTGGCAGTACGCGATATCCTGCGTATAGTTCGCATAGTTTGGATCGAAGTATGTGATCGCATCCGGCACACTGTAGAAAGCCGATATCGGGGTCCCGTCCGCCGGATCAGAAATCCCTCCCATCTGGTCCGCCAGCGAAACTGTCACCGGACTGTCCACCACGCCAGGATTGCCCACACGGTCACGGATCCCCTCGTAGTTCACAAAATAGAACCACTTGTTCTTGATGATGGGTCCTCCGAGGGAAGCCCCGAACTCGTGCATCAGCAGCGACGAAACCCGCTGCGGTGCTGGATTGAAATAATTGCGGGCATCGAAGGCCGCATTGCGGTGAAAGTAGTATGCCGACCCGTGCAGATCATTCGTCCCCGACTTGATGCCGATGTTCATCACTACGCCAGGCTTCACTCCGTAGTCCGCCGAAGGGCTCTCCTGCGTGTTGAACTCTTGAATCGCGTCCAGCGGCAGAAAACTCGCCGGCGTTCCAGCAATTCCGGCTTCGTTCATTACGGTCTCGCCGTAGTAGGCATCGTTGTCGTCCGCTCCATCGATGAAGAAGTTGTTATCATCCGGACGATTTCCGTTTGATGTGACCGAGTGAAATCCTCCGCCAGGCGTACGCTGTACTCCGGGATGAAGCTCCAGCAGATTCTGAAAGTCGCGCCCCTGCACCGGCAACTGTTCGATCGCGCGATTCGTCAGGACGCCGTTCAGCGTAGTATCCGTGGTGTCCACCAGGGCACTCTCGGCAGTGACCTCCATGATCTCCGTGGCGGCTCCCGGCTGCAGTTTCAGATCCATTCGCACGTCTCTCGCCACCTCAAGAACAAATGGAGTGCTCACGGCCTTCTTGAATCCGCCAGCCTCGGCCGTAACGGTGTACGAGCCCGCGTCCAGGTTGGGGGCGACATACTCGCCGGTATCGTTCGTCACCAGATTGCGTCGTACGCTGGTCGCGGTATTTGTGATCGTGATTTTCGCTCCCGCCACAACAGCCCCACTCGCGTCCGACACCGTCCCGAGAATGCGTCCCTGCGATGTTTGCGACGGAAGATAAGGAACTGCTTGGGCAAACAGTGCGATTGCTAGTGCAACTGGAAGAATGCGCTTCATAAAGTCTCCTCGTGGGACCTAGATCAAGGATGAATAGGTGCTAAGCCGACGTCGCGAAAAAATCACAGGCCCGATTCGAGTTTTCCGGCGTCAAGAAGGAATGAACTTTGCTCTACTTGAAACAAACGGGAGAGGTGTACAAGGGCAGACAAGCCACACAACGTTACAGATTGGATGGGCCGCCCCTGCATGGCGGACCATTCTAGCAGAGCTTGGCCGCCTCCTTGGCGTAATAGGTGAGGATAATGCTCGCGCCCGCCCGCCGGATCGATAGCAGCGATTCCATCATTACGCGCTCCCGCTCGATCCAGCCATTGCGCGCCGCCGCTTCAATCATGGCATATTCGCCCGACACTTGATATGCGGCCAGAGGCAGATCGAATCGCTCCCGGGCAGCCGCAATGACGTCCAGATACGGCATCGCCGGCTTCACCATGATTATGTCCGCGCCTTCCTCAACATCAGCCGCAATCTCCCGCATCGCCTCCCGCACATTGGCGCAGTCCATCTGATACGACCGCCGATCGCCAAACTGCGGCGCAGAGTCGGCCGCCTCGCGGAAAGGCCCATAGAAACCAGACGCAAACTTCGCCGCATAAGAAAGAATCGGCGTATTGATGAATCCCGCCTCATCCAGCGCTTTCCGGATCGCCGCCACCCGTCCATCCATCATGTCGGAGGGTGCAATGATATCGATTCCCGCCTTCGCCAGCGAAACCGAGGTCTTGGCCAGAAGCTCGAGTGAAGCGTCGTTCACGATCTCATATTCAGGCTGCATCCTGCGCGCCAGCTTCTCGATCGCCTGCTTCTTTTCCTTTTCGTTGCTTACCACCACAACATCGCGCGCCGCAGCTCCCAATGACTGCGGTGCCGGCGCGGCCTTCACAATCCCGCAGTGCCCATGCAACATGTATTCGCACAAGCAAACGTCCCCCATCAGCACGAGCCCCGGTACCCCCCGCTTCATCGCACGCGCGGCTTGCTGCACAATCCCGTTCTCTGCCCATGCTCCCGTCGCCACTTCGTCCTTCTTGTCCGGCAACCCGAACAGGATCACAGACGGAACTCCCAGCGAATACACCTCCTCCGCCTCTTTCACCGCTTCATCTACCGAAAGGTTGAACACGCCCGGCATCGACCGCACTTCTTTGCGCACGCCTTCTCCCGGACAAACAAACATCGGATACACGAACCCGTCCGGCGTCAGGCGAGTTTCGGCGACCATGTTCCTTAATTCTGCGCTGCGGCGGAGCCGGCGAAGCCGGGTCGTTGGAAAGGTCATAAGATCACCTGAGAAGCATCAACAGTATCTTTCTCACCTTGATTCTAGAACATTTGCACCCATGCCTCTGATAGAAAGCCGATCCCCATGTGACTCCCGCCCCAGGGACATGACTGAAGTAACCTCGATCTTTCCCCTTACTTCTCCGTTCCAGAATGAGTCCCAATAGAATGTAGGGACGTATGGGTTTCGTCCGGCGCCACCGCTGGTTTGTCGCGGCGGCTGGAATCACTCTGGCCTTCGCCGGCGTGTCTCTCTCCAGCCATCGCGGTCCCGCTCTCAACACGATTGGCGATCTTGTCGGCCTCATTCTTATGCTAGCGGCGCTAGCGAGCTCCATCTCCAACGCTGCTCATTGCCCCAAACAGGAACGCAGCTTCTGGATCCTGTTGGCCTTGGGATTCACCCTCTGGATCGCGAATCAGGCGGCATGGACGATGATGGAAACCGTCCTACATCGCCAGATCCCCGATCCCTTCGTCTTCGATATCGTTCTGTTCTTTCATGCCGTTCCCATGATTGCCGCAGTCGCCTGGCGTCCTGACGTTGCACAAAAAGAAGGGGGCGTGGCCCTGCACCTGCTGAATTTCCTGACGCTATGCGGCTGGTGGGTCTTTCTTTACGCTTTTATCGTATTTCCCTACCAGTACGTGACGCCGGATGTCGCCAAGTATAACCAGTATTACGATTTGCTCTACGCCGTTGAGAATGGTCTATTGATCGGAGTTCTGGTGGTGGCCTCAATCACCAGTTCCGGGGGATGGCGTCGTCTTTATCTGCACATTCTCGCCGTCTCTGTTTTGTACGGCATCAACTCCCAGCTATTGGACCGCGCCGCCGCCGACAGCTCCTATTATTCCGGCAGCATTTATGACGTTCCGCTGATCGCGACCGTAGCATGGATCGCTGCCGCCTCTCTCTCCTCCCGCAAATGGGATCTCCAGACCGTAACATTCTCCTTCCCCCCGCGCTGGCGAGGTTTCGTGCCTCAGGTTGCCATGCTGGCCATCCTGTCGCTGCCCGTCCTTGGCTTGTGGGCTGCGCTGCTCGACGACTCGCCCTCACGCCACTTCCGCCTCTTTGCGGTCCTCGCCGCTATGTTAGTACTGGGCACTTTCGTCTTCCTTCGTCAATACCTGCAAGATCAGGCCCTCATGTCGCTGCTCAAGGAGTCTCGCCAGGCGTACGAAGGCCAGAAGCAGTTGCAGAACCAGCTTGTTCAGAAGGAGAAACTTGCATCCCTCGGGCAACTCATCGCCGGAGCCGCGCACGAGATCGATCATCCCTTGACCGCCGTAATGACCTACTCCGAGCAACTTTGGTCCAAGGAGAAGCTCACTCCCGACCAGGATGCGATGGTTCGCAAGATCGTCAACCAGGCCCGCCGTACCCGCGATCTCGTGGCTAGTCTTTTGAGCTTTGCCCAACAGGCCCCCGGTGACAAGACCCGCGTCGAACTCGACGTCCTCCTCAGCCGTGCAAAACAAATGCTTGAAGCACGGCGCCAGGGCGGCAAGATCCAGGCCCGCCTTTCGATCTCTGCCGGCTTCCCCCCTGTGCATGGCAATGCCAATCAGCTCTTTCAGGCTTGCATCGAAATCATCGAAAACGCGATGGATGCGCTTGACGAATCGGGCGGCGGCGTCCTCGATATTTCCGCCGAGCGCCAGAACGACGAAGTTGTCCTTCAATTTTCCGATACCGGGCCGGGCATCCGCGATCCGCAACGCGTCTTCGATCCGTTCTACACCACCAAGCCTGTCGGCAAAGGTACCGGCCTCGGTTTGAGTGCGGTGTACGGGATCATTCAGGATCACGGCGGTCAGATCAGCTGCCGCAACAAACCGGAAGGCGGCGCCCTCTTCACAGTCCGACTGCCCGCGGCCACGCAAGCAGCAGGCGCCGCCGCCGTTTAGCCAACCGCGGAGAGACAGCCGCCTCGGCTGTCCCCCTAGCCCGAAGGGCGACCGCTCCGTTCCGAAAGCCTGGTAATCTGAGCAGGCTAACTTGCTGAAGACGAAGAACTGCCATCCCCGCCTCCTGTAACATAAATTGCGATGTCCGATCTCCTCTATACTTCCGCGCGCGTTCTGGAATTCGACTCCCTGCGCGAACTCCTTCGCGGATATTCCTCCTCGCCCCTCGGTCAGGAACTCATCGCCGCTCTCGCCCCGTCTATCGATCGCGCATGGATCGAAAACCAGCAGACCCTCGCCGCTGAAATCCGCGAATTCCGCCGCGTCGGCGGACGCTTCGCCTTCTCCGGCCTCACTGCCATCGGTCCTGTGGTCGAAAAGTCGCGCATTGCCGGAGTGGCCCTCGAAACCACGGACATCCGTGACGTGATCCTGGTCGTCGATCGCGCCGCTGAGTGGCGGGAAATCTCGCTCCATCCGCCCGCCGCCATGCGTTGCGAATGGCGTGAGGTCCGCGATCTTTCCAGTCGTGTTGTTGACTTCAGCGAATTTCTGCACGCCTTCCGCAACAAGATCCAACCCGACGGAACTCTCGAGGACAAAGCTTCTCCGGAACTTGCCCGCATCCGCCGCGAGATCGAAAAGCAGAGACGCGCCATCCAGGAATCCCTTCGCGGATACCTTCGCCGCCTCGCCGAAGGCGGAACCGTGCAGGATGAACTCATCACCATCCGCGGCGAGCGTTTCGTGATACCGGTAAAAGTCGAGCAAAAGCGCCGCGTGCAGGGCGTGGTCCACGGCGCCAGCTCCAGCGGGCAGACCGTCTTCGTCGAGCCTCTCGAAACCATCGAGCAGAACAACGAACTCGTCCGCCTCCTCGAAGAAGAACTCGCAGAAATTCACCGGATCCTTATCGAGATGACCCAGCGCATCGGCGCGAAAGCCGCAGAGATCCGCGCCGCCGTCGCCGTCCTCGCCGAACTCGAACTCCAATTCGCCAAAGCTCGCTTTGCCGAAGATTACAACTGCGCCGAAGTCAAACTTACTGCTCGCGTAGAGACAGCCGCCTCGGCTGTCCCGCCAGTCGAAGCAAATGGCCGCACAACGGAACGCGAAGGCCGCCTCCTGCTCCACAATGCTCGCCACCCTCTGCTCGAGCGCCACCTCAAGGCGAAAGGCCTTTCCGTAGTCCCGGTCAGCCTCGAACTCGAAAACGAGCGTCGCCAGTTGATCATCACCGGCCCCAATACCGGCGGCAAAACCGTCACCCTGAAAACCGCGGGCCTCCTTGCTCTAATGGCCCAGTCCGGCATCCCCGTTCCCGCCGACCGAGCCGAACTCCCCGTCTTCGACGCCGTCCTCGCCGACATCGGCGATTACCAATCCATCGAGCAGAATTTGTCCACGTTTTCTGCACACGTCACCAACATCGATTTCATCTCGCGCACCGCGACGCCGCATTCTCTCGTCCTGCTCGACGAGCTTGGTTCTGCCACTGATCCCGAAGAGGGTGCTGCCTTAGCCGTCGCCATCGCCAGCCATTTCGGCCGCGTCGGATGCATGGCCATCATCTCCACGCATCACACATCGCTGAAGGTTTACGCCGCCAACACTCCCGGCGTCATTAACGCCGCCGTAGGATTCAACGAAAAGACTCTGCAGCCCACCTATGAACTGAAAGTCGGCGTCCCCGGCGCGTCGGCGGGAATCAATATCGCCCAACGGCTTGGGTTGAATCCGACAATCATCGACAGCGCCCGCTCACGCCTCGGCACACAGGCACGCGACGTCTCTCAATTTCTCGACAAGCTCCACGCCGAATTGCGCGAAGCAGAGGCCGAGCGCTTACGTTTGCAAACAAGCCAGCAGGACATCGAACGTGAGAAAACTCGCCTCGCTGCGGAAGGCAAGAAAGACCAGCAGATTAAGATCCGCGAGATGGAGAAGAAACTAGAAAGCGTGCTGCGCGATTTCGAGTATCACGCGCGTGAAGCTGTCAACGCCATACAGGATCGCGTCGCTGCCCAGAAGCTCTCGAAAGATGCCGAGCGCCGCATCGCCAAACTCCGCCGCGAATTTCGTGAGCAGTTTGACGCCACGGTAGTTGCCCACTCAACCGGCGCGGATCAGGGCGATCCGCACGCGCATCCGCAAATCGTGAAACACGTCTCCGACGGCGACACCGTCAAACTGAAATCGACCGGACGATCAGCACGGGTTGCACGAAAGATCGACGAGAATCACTTCGAAGTTGAAATGGGCGCGCTGAAGATGAAGATCGCCCGTGACGATATTGCGGAAGTTCTCGCCAGCGCCCGGCCCGTCCAGGAAACGCCGGTGAAAGCAGCCCGTGCGCGCGGCATTTCCGTGTCGCTCGAAAGCGAAGGCGCGAACGTTCCCACAGAAATCAATGTCATCGGCCAAACCGTCGACGACGCCTCACGCGAAGTCGAAAAGTTCGTCGACCGCGCCTTCCTCGCCGGACTGCCGCGCGTCCGAGTAGTCCACGGCAGCGGCATGGGCATCCTGCGCAAAGCATTACGTCAGATGCTTCAGCAACATCCTCATGTCGCGGCAGTTACGGAAGCCCCACAGAACGAAGGCGGGGGTGGGGCCACGCTGGTGGAACTAAGCGTCTAATCCATCCCCTGTCAGGGTCTTAGGTGTTCTGCCTGGTTGCCAGGTAGTGCTTCAGCAACGGCAACGCTCGATGCAAGAAGCAAGACAGAAGATCAAAGACCGAACCCGGCCTTCCACTCGCCGCCGAAACATCCGTGGAAGAGCGGCCCTTCAAGGGCCGCGACATGCGTCACCAGGCAGCTGTGGGCCTTAGCCCCTGTGGCCACGCCTCACCACAAGATCTTCTTCCAATTCTCGTCATACAGCGCATCCCGAGCAGCTTTCGCAATGTCCGCTTTCTCCTTCGCCGACAGATCGTTCGACAAGACATTCTCCCCATTCGCCGGATCACGCACCGTCACTTGCTCTAACCGGTTCGCCAGGTAACGCAACACGGCCAGTACATTGTCAGCCAGTTGTCCGAATCGCTCTGACTCCAGCGCCTTTAGCACGATCATCTCCAGATAAAGTGACGGGAACTCCAGCGAATTCCGCTCCCGCCAGATCTTGAGCGCACAAATCTCCTGCTGTCGCCCGGAGTTTGCCACCAGATGAACATGCCGCCCCAAATCCGTCTGCACCGCCGCGCCCGACTTCTTGTTGAACAGGATGTTCCCGCCACTCCGTTCCCGGTAGGCCGGAATCAAATCCACCTTTAGCCCGCGGGACGCTACCTGAATGCCAACTTCCCGTGTGCACGGCCGCCAATCATGATCGGATAAATACTCGAACAAATTCCAGAACACGTTCTTGATCTCCCGCCCCGGCACTGGACTTAGCGACACCAGTACATCCACATGCGATGAAACCGAAACCGCCGTGTTCTTCGCATATGCCCCTGTCAGCGTTATTCCCTGCAGGTACTGTTTGCCCCATTCCTTCACCGGCGGGATGATTTCGTCGGCCGCCCGGTGCGACGGCGATTCGGTATCAGCCTGTACGTGATATTTCTCCACAATCGAAGTGGCGTATTGTTCGGTGCTGAGCACGGCGGACCTCTGGAGATCTATCGGCAGATCCGATAAAGAGATGAGTGGCACTTCAGAAACAACCAGCAAGCCTCCGCGCCATTCGCTAGACTTTCCGTGCAAGCCCGCATCTGCTTGCCTGGTCGAGGAAAACCCATTGCCCATTCAAAAACGCTGGATCCAACCCCTCGCGCTTCCTCTCGCACTCCTGTTCTTCTCCACAAGTGCCTTCGCCGCGGACTCGCCCGGTCGGAAAGATGTTGCTCGAGATCCGCCTTCGTTTGGCATTCCATGCATTCCCCCACATCCATCATATGACCTGTCGGGAAATACGGAATGGCACGAATGTGGCTCACGTGGGTTCCTTCACACCAGCTTCATACCGTAGGTACGGCAGAACGCCATGGATCGAGGGCTTGTGGTGAATCGCGGCACATCAACGTGAATCCGAGTGCAACGCGAATCTTTTCTCAATCATCCGTGGACCACCGCCATGTGCCGCCAGTGAGATTGATAGGCATCGGAGATCTGCTGCGACAAAATCTGCACGTTCACACTTTCGGGAAGGTCACTGTTCTCAAGCAATTGTTGGCATTCACGGCTCAGATCATCGCCGAGTGCAAACACTTGGGTCTGCGTGTACTTTCCGGTGCGGATGTCGATCAACAGTTCTTTCTCAGGGCGTGGAAGCGTAACTTTGTGCTCCCGTAGCAGTTCACGACACTCGCCCAGCAAACGGACGTAATGCATCGCAAACTTCACATCAAAGCCGTACCGTTCGATTAAATCGGGACGCTGCCCGTGCCTTCCCATTCCGCGCTCTCCGGTCAGACGCATTCGTTGAGAAGCCGCGAAGCCCAGGTACTGCATTGCCGCTTTTTTGGAAATGAATTGTTCACTATGGGAAACAACAAATCGCTTCCACGTATCGGACGACGAAAGTACATTCTCTGCAAAAAGGTAGTGCAGAATGGCCGGATTCCCCTTTCGAATTAACTCTCCCCAGCGGTGCAGCGAATATGTCGTGACGTCGACATCGTCTGCCGTGTTCTTTTCTGTTACCGAACCGGAAGACCATACATAGTGCTGAAGAGGCATCACGCCCAAAATCCGCTCGGGTGGCTCAATGTAGCAGCCATAGATGTCCAAATCGTCGTACCCGCTCACCTTCGCTCCGTGCAGCTGCGACCCGCCGACAAACAGATGGATCAGCGATGCGGTCTTCAACGGAAAGCCAGCGTCGACTACGTGCTTTACCAATTCTTGTTGTTGGGCATCCATATTGGTCGGAGTCAGAATCCCAGTCCATCTCTTCCCTTTTGGTCAGGTGTGCACAATCAAGACTATGCCTTCCCGCAATTCGCCCAGTCCTTGCTCTTCCTTAACCCGCTTGTGGGCTGCGGGAGTCAGTGCTCCAAGTGACCCGCAGATTGCTTGTCATCCGGGATGAACCGCCATATCGCCGAAACCAAACCCATCCGGCTGGCGACGATACCGCCATCGCGGCTCCAAGCCCCCGAATGCAGGTCGCTCACTCCGTCGCCGGCTAAACGCGTAATCCGCCCGGTCTTCAGGTCGAGCTGTGCCAGAGGGTTGAACCACGAATCGGCCACGTTGAGCGATACCAGCATCTTGCCGTCGCCACGAATCGTGCCCGGCGATACGAAAAATCCAAACAGCGGCAACGCGGGGTCGAGAGGAATCGTCCGTTCTGGTCCGCCCGCTGCAGGAACGTCGAACAAATTGATTCTCGAGCTCTCATTGCGCCCCACGATCAAGGTCCCTGCCGCGGGATTCGCCACCACCCACTCACCGCCGCAAATCCTGCTCGGCTCACCGCCGCCAGACGCAACGGCCCAGACCGATCCTGCCGCAGTGAAGTAAAGCATTCCGCCATCCCCAGAAGACGAGACGGATTGAATGATGCCTTTGCCCGGAGAAATTCGTACGCTGATACGCCCGTTGGACGCGTCCGCAACAGCAATCGTCTCATGGGGTTCAGGCCCTATCGCAAAAGCGATCCGGTCTCCGGGCATGGCAGTCATTGGCGCCGCGGTTTCTTCCGGAGTGTTCACCAAAGGAACAGGATCTTTCCCGTGCTCCACTGCCATCAGGCGCGAACCACCGGAGACTTCCGCCGGGATAACACCGCGGCCGTCCGTCAACACGACCACCATGTCGGGCCAGGTAAGTTTTGGAAAGCCGCCGATTCGTGTTGGAACAGCTTTCGATTGTGCGGGCGATTGCGTCTCCTTGGGACTGAAACTCACCAGTTCTCCCGGACGATCCATCGTGTTCACTAGTAGGCTTCCATCGGGGGCTGCATCCATTCCCCAGACGTCGCTGGTCACCGTGAAGAGTTCTTCAGGACTGCTATTCCCATCCAGAGGAAACCGGACGATACGGTCCAAAGCTTTCGCACGAAAGGCAGCGACGATTGATGCTCCATCCGGCGACAGTGTGTAGCTACGCAAGTTGGCATAATCCAGCCCACGCACCGGAATCGAACGCGCCGAAGCTGCGGCTAGATCGATTTCGATCAACGATGGCGTTTCAGCGCTTTTCCCAAGAACGTTTCCCAAGACGATCGCGTACCGGCCTTCCCGCGAGACCTGGATCGGCAAATAGCGATCTGCGATAAAGGTCTCCGCCGGCAGTGCCTGCAGCTTCCCCGTTTCCGGCCAAAAGCGAAACACCTGCAGCCGGCGATCCTGGTTAATTCGCGTGGCCAGCAACGAACCATCAGGCAGAGCTGCGGGATTGTCGGCATTTTCCAGAACCAAATGCTCCTCGCCCCCCAGGAAGGGCATGCTAAAAACCCCGCGCGGCACATCAATGGTGCGGCTGAAAAAAATGGTTCCGCCATCTGGCGACCAGGCCACGTAACTTACGTTTCCCAGGTTGCTCTGCCGTGTCAGCAAGTTCCAGTTGCCAGATTCCGGCTTCATGACTGCCAGTTGAGTATTTCCATTCACCATGGCCTGGAATGCCATCACGTGGCCGTCAGGTGAAAGGCGCGGATTCCCAGCCATCTCCGGTCCGCCCAGACGCACTGCGGCCCATCGTGGGGCTGGCGGCTCGTGCGTCAGCCAGAGAGTAAGAACAAAAGTCATTGCAACTGAGAGCAACAGCAGCGTCGCCATCAACAGCCATTGACGGCGCGGACTCGAGGAAATGATGGCCGCAGAATCCGTAGATCTGAAGACAGTTCGCGCCATTGTCGCCTCGCTCTGGCTGTCGCCTTGCGAGAGAGCGTGCAGCGCGAACCCGAGATCACGCGCCGATTGGAACCGGTTACCCGCGTCCTTTTCCAGACAATGCGACACCACTTCGCGTACTCCTCCCGGCACGCTGCGTGGCAGATCGGGCGCTTCCTCCTGCAGAATCGCCGTCATCGTCTGAGCGGCTGTCTCACGATGAAATGCGCGCTGACCGCTCAGCATCTCGTGCAGCATCACGCCGAAGCTGAAAATGTCGCTGCGATGGTCTGCCTCTAGCCCACGCACTTGTTCCGGCGACATGTAGCCCGCGGTGCCCATAACCAGGCCGGGCTCGGTGCGCACGGTCACGGTTTCATCGGCTGCCCCCGATTGCGAGTCCCGACGGCGCGCCAACCCAAAGTCCAGAATCTTCGCGCGTCCGTCTTTCGTGAGCAGAACGTTGTCCGGCTTGAGATCACGATGCACGATTCCCGCCGCGTGCGCTGCCGCCAGGGCGCTCGCAATCTGCGCCCCGATGTCGAGCGTCCTGCGCAATCCGAACTTGGCGCCGCGGAGCGTCTCCCCGTCAACGAGTTCGCTGACCATATATCCATCACCGACGTCATATACTGCGACAATATTCGGATGGTTCAGCGCGGCGACAGCCCGCGCCTCCTGCTCGAAACGCCCACGTCGCGAAAGATCTCTGGCAACCTCAGGGGGCAATATCTTGAGCGCAACATCCCGTCCCAGTCGGCCATCGTGGGCGCGGTACACTTCTCCCATGCCACCGGCACCAATCGGTGAAAGAACCTCATAGGGTCCTAAGCGGGTTCCAGAATTGAGTGGCATGTTGTGCCGCACGGATTGTATCGCGACGAAGGAAATGGCGGGAGATTGATTGCTGGTAGTCGAAGTCTGTGCGGCCACCGAAACTCGCCCGCCAGTTCACTTGCGACGTAGTGCCGATTGAATTAGCCCTTCCCCGCGACGGAAGCCCGCCTGCGCGGGTTAAGATTGCTGAGACATGACTGACGGCTACATCTGCGCAACCTGCGGCAAGATGCATGAAAGCCTGCCAATGAGCTTTGCCGCAGAATTCCCGGACATGTACGCGAACATGAATCGAGACCAACGGGACACGCGCGCCATTATCGGTTCCGATCAGTGCATCATCGACCAAACGTGGTTCTTCATTCGGGGCTGTCTGGAAGTGCCAGTTGTTGGCTCAGGAGAGCCTTTCTTGTGGGGGCTGTGGGCGTCCGTTCGGGAAGAAGTGTTCGATGAAATCGAGGACTGCTGGCAACTCGAAGGAAGAGAGAGTCGCGGACCCTTTAAAGGCAGGCTCGCCAACTCGCTTGCAGAGTACCCACCAACTCTGAATCTGAAACTTAAGCTGGTGCTTCAGCCTGTTGGCACTCGTCCGCTCTTCTTCATTGAGGAAAGCGATCACCCATTGGCCATCGAGCAAGCCTCGAGCATCTCGCACGCCCGTGCGATGGGATTGGCTGCAATGGCGCTGCATGGTCAACCCGGTGGATTTCCGGAGTCGTCGCGTGCCCGATAAACTCGTGCCGTCGGTACGACTGAAACCCGCAAATGGCGCGTCCGCGACCGTGGAAGAGCGGCCGCTCAAGGGCTGCGCCGGCGAATGCCCCGGTGGTCGTTTTCCTTCCCCATCAACCGATAACCTCCGTTTCCCACAGCTTCTCCACAACAATCAAGCTCGGCTATGTTCCGCTCAGCCGATTTCTGGCTCACAATTTCCTTGGAGAACTCTGTCCTTCTCAATGCCTATGGCAGAACTGATGACTGAAGACTGAGAACTGAGAACTGAATTGGCAAACCCAGGCGATTTCGCATACACCGTTAAGCAGCAGGCGGACATCGTTCGCATCATCGGCGACTACGTCAAGCTGAAGAAGGCTGGTTCCCAGAATTACGCTGGGCTCTGCCCCTTCCACGGCGAAAAAACCGCTTCATTCTCCGTCCACGCCACCCGCCAGTTCTACCACTGCTTCGGATGTCACGAGTCCGGCGACGTCTTCAAGTTCATCCAGAAAATCGAGAACATCACCTTTCCGGAAGCGGTACGACTGGTCGCCCAAAAGCTGAACATTCCCCTGCCCAAAGCCAGCTACTCGACACCCGGGGAGGCTAAAGAGGCCCGCCTGCGAGGCCAGTTGCTCGATGTTCACGAGCGCGCCGTTGCCTTCTTCCAGGAATGCCTCCGCCGCCCCGATGGCGCCCAAGCCCGCGAATACCTCCGCGGACGCGGTCTAACCGACGAAATGATCGCAAAATTCCGCATCGGCTACGCCCCAGACTCCGGCTTCTTACTCCGCGACCGCCTGAAAAACGAATTCCCCGAAGAAGTGCTGCGGGAAAGTGGCTTGTTTTCCTGGAAGCAGGAAGACGGGCGTCAGGCGTCAGGCGTCGGGCGTCAGGCAGATGCACAGACGACCGCCGGCGCAAGGCAAACGACCAACGACCAACGACCAACGATCGAATCTGAGCCGAAAACCGAAGATCCAAGACCTGCGACCTTCTATTCGAAGTTTCGCAATCGAGTCATGTTCCCGATCGCCAGCGAAGCAGGCAAAGTGATTGCCTTCACCGGACGCACTCTCTCCACCGACGAGAAAGCCGGACCGAAATATCTGAACTCTCCAGAGACCCCGATCTACTCGAAGGGCAAAGTGCTCTTCAACCTCGATCTAGCCAAGGATTGGATCAAGAAGGAGTACGCGATTCTCGTTGAAGGCCAGATGGACTGCATCTCGGTTTACGCTGCTGGTTTTCACAACGTGATTGCTAGTTCTGGCACGGCATTTACCGAGCTTCAGGCCAAGCTGCTGGGACGCTTCACTAAAAATGTCATCGTTAACTTCGATCCAGATACTGCGGGCGCCAAAGCCACCGAGCGTACGCTAGGTCTGCTGGTCGAGGAAGAATTCAACATCAGAGTCCTCACCCTAGAGCAGGGGTTCGATCCCGATCTCTACATCCGCCGCAAAGGCAAAGATGCCTACGAGGATGCGCTCCGGAACTCGCAGAGATATTTCGACTACCTCATCGAGCGCGCTCGCACTCAGTTCGCCATCCGGAGTGCCGAGGGCAAGCACAAGGCGGTGAATTATCTTCTGCCGCACATTCAGCGCGTGCCCAGCCGCATTATGCGCGACGAACTCGCCCAGGAGATCGCGCAGAAACTTCAGGTCGATTCTGCTGTCTTGCGACAGGAACTCCGCCATGCCGCTAGCACTCGCTCCAGCTCAGCCTTGAAAGCCCCGGCCGAAGCTCAGATCACCGAAGCCGAGAAAGTCCTGATCCGGGCCCTGGCTTCCGCCCGCCAGATTATGCCCGGAGAGGAACACATTTCCATGCGCGACGGCGCGGAAGAAGAGTTCGATCCGGCCCGCCAGGCCCAGTTCGTCCTGCAGAGTGAAGGCCTGCATCGCGGGCTCGCGACCGAATCTCTCGCCGAAGCCCTGCTTAACGCTGGATTGGAAGTGGCCGATATATTGGAGGTCCCCGCTGCCGAATCCGATCGCCGCTTGTTGGCGTCGATCCTGCTCAAGGAGGAAGAAGAACTGACGGCCGAGATCCTCGAGGCGGCTGTACGAGCCCTCCGTCGGGTTCATCTAAAACGCCAGCTCGATGAGGTGCAACGTCAACTCAAGTCGTTGGGTGCTAACGCCGAACTCAGGCAGAAAATCGCTCTGAGCGAGGAGGCCAAACGAATCAGCCTGGCCCTGCGCGACCCCGGCCCAGAAACAAGGGCCTCGTGAAGGCAGTTTTGTAGCCCGGCGCAAGCTCGGAAAATCCCGAAAACTCCTTGAAACAAAACGGCTTCCCACACCATCTAAGTATTCAAGAAGGATTGTACATAGGCGCGGAGAGCAGGGACAATACGGCGGCACCTCGATGGACGGCGCACGTCAAACGTGCTAAACTCGATAAGTTTGTGCTAGCTGGCACAATCCCGCTGTACCCAGATTCCCACCTATCCGGCATTTACCACACGCATTCGGCGTGAGTGAAATTGAGTTTTCAGAGGAAACCTTTTGGCTCTAGACGATAAGTTCGACGACATAAAAAAGCTGATCGACACAGGAAAAGAAAAGGGCTACCTAACGTATGACCAGGTAAATGACCTCATACCGCACGATGTGCACAGCCCTGAGGACCTGGACGATCTGCTGACCACAATTGGAACGCAAGGCATCGACGTTCTTGAAGGACCGAAGCTGCCTTCGCAGGGACTCGACAAGAAAGGCTTCGAAGAACTGGAAGAGGGCGAAGACGTTGAGCTTGATCTGACGCCCGGCGCTCTGGAAAAAACCAACGATCCCGTCCGCATGTATTTGCGCGAGATGGGAACTGTTCCGCTGCTCACGCGTGAAGGCGAAGTCGAAATCGCCAAGCGCATCGAGCGCGGACAGATTCGCGTGCTCAAGGCACTCTCGCGGTCGCCCATCGTGATCCGCGAGCTGCTGACCCTGGGCGAAGACCTCAAGAAGAACGTCCGCTCGATCAAGGAAGTGGTCACCTTCGATGAAGAAGAGATCACCGACGAGATCCTGCAGAACCGCCTGAACGAATTCACCGACAAGATCGATGACATGGCCAAGCTGTACAAAAAGGCCCAGGTCCTCGAAGAGAAGTTCAAGGAAGTTTCGCAGAAGAAGAAACCGAAGGATCACCGGCGTGCCCGCCGCAAGCTGGCGCGCGCGATCGTAGCAACCTCGATTGCCGTGCGCCGTCTCGGATTTACCAACACCGAACGGAAGCGGTTGATCGAACGGTTGAACAAGACTGTCGACGGCATGCGCTCGCTCGACCGCCAGGTGCAGAACCTGGAGCGCAAGGCGGATGCAACTCGCAGCGAAGAGCAGAAGAAAGAATACCGCCGTCAGGCACGTGCGATTCGCGGCGAAGTCGAAAAACTCGAACTCGAAACCGGCGTGTTGTTCCAGGAACTCAAGCGCACACAGCGCGAGATCATCCAGGGCGACATGGATGCGGAGCAGGCCAAGCGCGAGTTGATCGAAGCTAACCTGCGACTGGTGGTTTCGATTGCGAAGAAGTACACCAACCGCGGACTGCAGTTTCTCGACCTGATTCAGGAAGGCAACATCGGACTGATGAAGGCCGTGGACAAATTCGAATACCGCCGTGGATACAAGTTCTCGACGTACGCCACGTGGTGGATTCGGCAGGCCATTACCCGCGCAATTGCCGACCAGGCGCGTACGATCCGCATCCCGGTGCACATGATCGAAACGATCAACAAGCTGATCCGCACCTCGCGTCAGCTGGTGCAGGAACTGGGACGCGAGCCTACGTCGGAAGAGATCGCCAAGCGCATGGACATCCCGGTGGCGAAAGTGCGCAAGGTGCTCAAGATCGCGCAGGAACCGATCTCGCTCGAAACGCCGATCGGCGAAGAGGAAGATTCGCACCTGGGGGACTTCATCGAAGACCGTGCGGTGGTTTCTCCAGCGGAGGCGGTGATCAACGTGAACCTGAAGGACCAGACGGGACAGGTCCTGCGCACGCTGACCCCGCGTGAAGAGAAAGTAATCAAAATGCGCTTCGGCCTCGAAGACGGCTCGGAGCACACACTGGAAGAGGTCGGGCAGAGCTTCGCAGTAACCCGCGAACGTATCCGCCAGATCGAAGCCAAGGCGCTGCGCAAGCTGCGCCATCCATCAAGGTCGCGCAAGCTGCGGGCGTTCATGGATGGGGTGCGGGACTAACTTCTTTGCCGCGGATTTACGCGAATCACTCAGGGCACGGCAAACGCTGTGCCCATTTCTTTTTTGGCTTGTCATCCTGAGCCCCGCGCATTTTGCGGGCGAAGGACCTATGGACGGGTCGGCAGCATATCCGCGGCTGGCGCTTTGCATAGGTCCTTCGTCGCCAGAAAAAAGGCTCGTCAGGATGACAACGCTTGGATAACTCCTATTTCGTTAGCCATTTCTAATTCGACCATTCATGCCGACCGGGCGAAATTGAAATTGGCAGACGTAGTCCATTGCCAAGAGTTTGACGGACAGCGTTCAGTAAAAAAGGGTTTTCGAGCGACAAACACGATCGGCAAAAATCAAGTCTACCGCGGTCGGTTCGTGGGTCGCACATGCGCTCGTGCAATGAGGCACTGTTTCACGAGGGCCAACGCAACGACTGCAAACGTAACTTTTCGATCTTTTGCTCTGTGAGTATTGCGCCAGACTGGTCCTCCGCTTCCAGCAGATTGAGAAATGTTTGAAACTGCCATGAATCGCCCATTTCGAGTCGCTGCGCGGCGTAGGCTTCTGTTCGATTGAGGACGCGAACAACCTCGCAATCGCTCTCTCGTGCCAAGGCGTATATGCCGCAATCCCGTCGAGGGCAGATAACTAAGGTGACAGTCTCTGGCTCGTAGTAGCCAAGGAACTGTGCTTCGAGTGTGTCGAGGAACGCCATCTCTGGGCACATGAATGTTCCGTGCACTGGGCAGCAACCTGCCGCTAGTCTCTTCGCCTGTGCTTCTTCGCTTTGACCTTTCGCTATCATTCTCAACGATCCTGGGCTGGATCGCCAATTTTGCCACAGAAATCGCAAAAGTTCGAAATTGTGATCGGAATACGGGGATGGCGCTAAAAGCAGCCGTAGTTGCTTCTTGCCGAAATCATAACGATAACTAGAATCTGTATGATTGAGATTAGGCGCAAACGCAGATGACCGATTGCGGCGCAGTTTGGTCGAGAAGACGCAATGGATGAGACCGGAGACATACGTGTGCGCCATCGGTTTCAAGTGTAGGCGCGATGCCGTGGTAATCATTGGGAGAATGGATTGGGCGATGAAAATCGTTTCCCATCGTGGGAATGTGGAAGGGGTTCAGGTGTCCCTACGGGACACGCTCGGGGTGTTGCGCCGTCACCCGCCAGTGAACCGCGGGCTACTATCAGTTGTCCCTCCGGGACAAGAGGCACCGAGTTCATCCAGAGGCCGCGAGACGCTCTATCGTGGGGCAACTGACGTCAGCGCCGCGGGAGATTCCTTCGCCATGCGGCGTCGTTAGAGACAGGATGACGCCGGCTAATTGGCTGAGTGCTGAATCGCGAATCGGCATTCCCGTTTCCGGAATGCTCCGGCATTTTTCTTAGAATTTGCTTGCCTCTAGATTTTCTGGAAATTCCAATTAAGAGATATGGCGGTTTTTGCGAAAAATCCATCACTTGAGACTATTGAAGCAACGAGGATGTGAAATGGCGGGTACGAAGAGGCGGAAGCCGAAAATTATCAAAGACAAGAAGAAGCGCGGGGAGTGGGCGGAGTCGATGTTTCTGGCGCGGGCCAGCGAGGAGGGGCTGTCGGCCAGCAAGCCTTGGGGAGATTCGCGGAGTTTTGATTGTGTCGTGGGGCGTCCGGGAAAGTTTGTGGCGGTGCAGGTGAAGTGCACAATTGCGAAGCTGGAAAGTGGAGAGGGATACATCTGTTCGACGTGCAGCAGCCATAAGCCATACAAGAAGGGATCGTTCGACTATCTGGCGGCCTACGTGATACCGGAGGATGTTTGGTACATCATCCCGGGACGGCTGGTGTTTGGGTTGAAATCGATTTCGCTTTGCACTGTCAGCGGCGAAGCGAAGTATGAGGAGTATCGGGAGGCGTGGAGTTTGTTGAGGAAAGCTTCGGAGGTGGCGGAACCGGAGAGTGCAGAGAATTCCCATGCTACGAACGGCACGTTGTGTGAGCCACCCAAGCAAGATGTACCGCGATTTCCACGGAATGGGTTCGAGCGAATGCAGTCCGCATTTGATTACTGCAAGCGGTATATGGAGGGGCGGCATTTGGCGCCGAAAAAGCCGGAAGAAAAAGGCTGAGCCACAGCGGCACACAGAGTCGCCAATTCAGGCTAGCTGAGACTGACTCTCGCCTATTCGTAGCGCAAGGCGACGATGGGATCGACCTTGGTAGCCCGGCGTGCGGGGATGTAGCAAGCTAGCAGAGCGGTCGCAATCAGCAGTGCGATCACTGCCGCGAACGTCAGGGGATCCGTAGCGGTTACGCCGAAGAGCAGCGACGAGATGGCGCGCGTTAATGCCAGCGATCCTGCGAGGCCGATGGCTACTCCAATCAGGATGGTGCGCATGCCCTGGCCCAGAATCATTCCCAGAACATCCCGCGATTGAGCGCCGAGTGCTACCCTCACACCGATTTCGCGCGTGCGGCGGCTAACGGAGTAGGCCATCACGCCGAAGACTCCTGCGGTGGCGAGCAGCAAGGCGACGATTCCAAAAAATCCAATCAGGATCAGATTGAAGCGGCGCGATCCAAGCGACGCGGAGTAGATCTGCGGGAAGGTGCGGAAGCGCGGGGGGAGTTCCGGATTCAGATCAGCGAGGATGCGGCGGGCTGTAGCGGCGACTTGTTGCGTGTCGGCGTCGGTCAGCATGGCGAAGGTGATCTGCGGGCGCGGACGCTGGAAGAGATTCACGTAGACGGTGGGTCGTGGCGGGGCTTCAAGTCCGTACTCGCGCACGTCGGCCACAATGCCGACGATGGTAAGAAGGCGGATATCGCCGTCCATGTTGCCGAACTGGAGAGTGTGGCCGATGGGATCCTGGCCGGGCCAGCGGGTGCGCGCGAGGGAGTCGCTGATGATGGCGACGTGGGGAGAGTCGGCGGTATCGCGCTGGTCGAAGACGCGTCCGCGGAGAAGCGGGATGCCGAGAGTCTGGAAATAGCCGCCGGTGACGACGCCGAAGTCGGCGTTGCCAAGGCGGTCCTTCTGCTGGAAGAGCAGATCGAAGGCGCGGCCGACAGAGTCACGGTCGTCGGGATTGACCTTCGGCATTTCATCCTGTGTCATGACCATAAATTGGCCGTCGGGAAGGCCGCCGTCCATGGGAAGTCCGCTAGTGGCGCCGACTTTGTGGACGCCGGGAACTTGCTGCAGGCGATCGACGAGATTGGAGAAGAAAGCGATTTGGGCAGACTTCTGTTGGGGAGTCTCGGCCCAGGGAAGCGAAACGTCCATAGTGACGATCTTGTCGACACGAAATCCGGGATCGACTTCCAAGACCTTCATCAGGCTGCGGCCGAGGAGGCCCGCGCCGACGACGAGGACAAGTGTGATGGCGACTTGTGCCGCAATGATGGCGCGTCCGAGGCGTTGAGTGGAATGAGAGCCGGACTGCGATCGTCCGCCTTCGCCGAGACCTTCGCGGACATTCGCGGAGGTGGCGCGAAGAGCCGTGAATGCACCGAGTGCGACGGCGACTGCAGTCGAAAGAAGAAGGGCAAAGGCGAGAACTGGAAGGTTGATCGAGATGCTATCGAGGCGCGGAAGATTTTCGGGCGAAAGGGCGATGAGTCCCCTAACGCCGAGGAAAGCTCCCAAGATGCCGAGGGCTCCTCCGAGGAGCGAGAGCAGAAGAGCTTCGGTGAGGAATTGGAAGATGAGACGGGTGCGGGCTGCGCCGAGGGCGGTGCGGACCGCGAGTTCACGCACGCGGGCTGAGGCTTGTGCGAGCAAGAGATTGGCGACGTTTGCGCAGGCGACGAGAAGAAGGAATCCGACGGCGGCGAGAAGGATCAGCAGGGCGGGCCGGGCTTTGCCAGTGATGGAATCCTGCAGGGGCAGGACAATGGCGTCTTTGAGCAGGTAGTCTCCTTGCTCGCTTGATGTGTCGTGAATGCGGCGGGCGATGGTGCTGATCTCGGCATTGGCCTGGGCAATGGTGACACCGTCTTTGAGGCGCGCGACGGCGTTGTAGTTGTGCGAGGTGCGGCTGGAATTCTCGCCGTCCGTGTCGGCGGGGATGTAGAGAGCGGCTTCTTGCGGGAACTGAAATCCTTCGGGGAGGACGCCGATGACGGAAAAAAGAGTGTTGTCGATCTTCAGGTGAAGCTGGGAGAGATCGGGATAGGAGTTGAGGTGCTGTTTCCAGTAGGCATTGCTGAGAAAAGCGACGGGAGCGGCGCCTTTCCTGGAGTCGGCGGCGGTGAAGTCGCGTCCGATGACGGGTTGGGCACGGAAGACTCTTAGGAATTCGGGAGTGACCGAGGCGACCATGGTGCGCGTAGGCTGCGAGCCACCCGAAACGGAGGCGATGTTGCCGCTGTATTTTGCGATGGCCTGGAAGGAGTGATTCTGGTCGCGGAAGTCGTCGAAATTGGGGTCAGCGAGGCGGGACCACGTGCCTCCTGGATTGACTTCGAAGATGGCCATGATACGGTCGGGATCGCTGTAGGGCAGCGGGCGCAGCAGCACTCCGTAAACGACGCTGAAGATGGCAGTGGTGGCGCCGATGGCGAGGGCAAGCGTCAGGACCGAGACGGCGGTAAATCCCGGGTTGCGACGCAGCAGACGAAGGGCGTGGCGGAGATCCTGAAAGAGGCGTTCCATAGAGCGTTCCTCGGAGAATCGGTGCAAATGAACTGCCACCGGGGGAGAGTGTAAGCGATTGGGGACAAAGGGGCCAGGCATGGGTTCGTGGGAGGTCCGGTGACCACGGGCGGACTGGGGTGTACGGAATTGGACAAGGTTAGAGCGGCTGAAGGATGTCGATCGAGGGAGGATCCTTGGCATGAGCAGCGCGTGAGACACTACTTTCATGCTCAACTGGATTGTCATTGGAATCGGCGACATCACGACGCGACGGGTCATCCCGGCTATTCAAGCGGAGACTCGAAGCCGCTTGTATGGCTTTGTGACGCGTGATCCGGCGAAGGCGGAGAAGTTCGGCGGGCAGGCCTGGAACACACTGGAGGAAGCCCTTAGCGATTCGGCGATCGATGCGGTCTATGTTGGCACTCCGGTGTTTCTCCACGCGGCGCAGACGATCGGGGCTCTCCATGCCGGCAAGCATGTGCTTTGCGAGAAGCCGATGGCCATGAACGAAGCGGAGGCTTGCGCGATGGTGCAGGCCGCGGAGGAGAGCGGCAAGGTGTTTGGTGTTGCGTATTACCGGCGGTGCTATCCGAAGGTGCAGCGAGCCAAGGAATTGATTGCAGCGGGAGCTATTGGACAACCGGTATTTGCGGAATTGACGAACCACATGTGGTTCGAGGGCGCCGGGCAGCGGAGTTGGCTTTTCGATCCGGGCAAAGCTGGCGGTGGACCACTGCTGGATGTGGCATCGCACCGCATTGACGTTCTGAATTATCTGTTCGGCCAGCCGCTGCGGGTCACGGGACAGTTATCGAATGTCGTACATCACTACTCTGTTGAGGACAATGCAACGGTGATGGTCGAGTATCAGAATGGGGTGCGTGGAATCGTCGATGTGCGCTGGCATTCGAAGGTCGGGCGCGATGAATGCCGCATCCGCGGGACGGAGGGAGAGATGGAGATGTCGCCGCTGAACGGGCCGGACCTGATTTATCCGGGTGGGAGAGAAGATCTGCCGGTACATTCGAACGTGCACTTCCCGCTGATCGAGAATTTCGTCGATGCGGTGGAGGAAACGGCTCCGCTGCTGGCCAGCGGAGCCTCATCGTATTGGACGGATTGGATCACGGAGCAGGCCCGCAAAAGAGTCTAGAGCGCGCTCCGGTGCACGGTGGTTATTTGGCGTAGTCGTTCTTCACGACTTCGCCGCCTTTCATCACGAACTTCACACGCTCGAGGGTCGTGACATCTTTTAGTGGATCGCCATCGACTGCAACGATGTCGGCCCAGGAACCGGGATCCAATGTTCCGACCTTCCCGGCCCATCCCAGAAGATCGGCAGCATTGACGGTACCAGCCTGAATTGACTGTAGCGGCGTCAGACCGAGCTTTACCATTACGCCGAACTCATGTCCGTTCATGCCGTGGGGATAGACGGCGGCATCGGTACCGAGGGCAACTTTCACTCCGGCGGCGAAGGCGTGAGCAACGTTCTTGCGGGCATTGGGAAGAACTTCCTGCGCCTTGGCCAGCAGGGGCGGAGGCAAGCGAGTGAGGCCTGCGTTCTCGAGCATCCAGTCACCCAGATAGAGTGTGGGAACGAGGTACGTGCCGTGCTCTTTCATGACAGCGATGGCTGCGTCGTCGATGTAAGAGCCATGTTCAATGGAATCCACCCCGGCCTCGGCTGCCCAGCGGATTCCTTCAGCGCCGTGGGCGTGCGCGGCTACTTTGCGGCCCAAGCGGTGCGCATCGGCGACGATGGCTTTCAGTTCTTCCAGGGTGTACTGCGAGTGTTGCGGATTGTCGCCGAGCGAGAGGACTCCACCGGTGGCACAGACTTTGATTACATCCGATCCGTACTTGATGTTCTCGCGAACCTTGTGCTGGACGGCCGCGATTCCGTCGGCGACGCCGTCACCAACGGCATGATATTCGGAGGGCAGCATGTTGTTGTCACAGTGGCCTCCGGTGATACCCAGAGGGGGGCCGCTCACCAGCACTCTGGGTCCGGGGACGTCTCCGGCGTTGATGGCGTCCCGAAGGGCAACGTCGCTGAAACCGGACGCTCCGACGTTGCGCACGGTAGTGAATCCAGCCAGTAGCGTAAGGCGTGCGTTCTTGGCGCCGATCAGGGCTTCGCGCGGCACCGAGAGCGCCAGCGTCTCGTAACCGAACTGCGGATTCATGGTCAGATGCGTGTGGGCGTCAATCAGGCCAGGCAGGACGGTTGCATTGGGGAGTTCGATGCGGGTAGCATCAGCAGGAACTTTTGCATCGTAAGTGGCGCTGATGCTCAGGATCTTTGCACCCTCGATCACGATGGTCTGATCGGTGAGTGTCCTGCCGGTCTTGACATCGAGCAGATGGCCCGCGTGCACCGCCACGTGCTTTGGAGTTTGAGCGACGGCGAAGACTGCCAAGCAGATCACAGCCAACACAACCCCGCAGATCTTCTTCATTGAGATCTTCCTTCTCCTGACATGCATGATTTGGAATAAAGACGATCCATAGTAGCAGCAGCGGAGTGCGATCTAGTTTGGCGTGGCCGCCAGAGGGCGAAGCCTATAGAGGATCAGTTCGTGGGGTCTTCTGTTCAGGTCTTCGGAAAGCCGTTCTGAAGCAGAATGAGGGCTAGCCTCCGGGGCCGTCGTTGGCCATGTATTGCTCGAGCGAGTCGAGTTCATGACTTAGATCATCGACGCGCCACTCGAGGAGATTGCGGATGGAAAGAATGCCCAGCAGCTTGCCGTTGTCATCGGCAACGGGGAGATGGCGGAAGTGCCGTTCGAGCATGATGGTGAGAGCCTCACCGGCGCAAGTACCGCGAGTGGCCATCTCAACCGGCGTGGTCATGAGTTCTCGGACTGATGCAGTCTGCGGATCCATCCGGCTGAGCGACATTTTGCGGAGCACGTCTCGTTCGGTAAAGATTCCGGCAACGCGGTAATCGCTGTCTACAACCGCGACGGCGCCCACGTGGTGATCAAGCATCTTGTTGATTGCCTCAGCTACAGTCGCATCGAGCCCAACCGCCGCAATTTCCCGGTCGCAAAGCTCCAGCACGCTCATAAACATCTCCTCCGGCCCGATCGGAAACAGCTCTCGCTTGAGAGTGGTTTGACGGCATTATGATCGCGACTTGGTGGAAGTCAAGGAAAATTGCGGCGAAATCGCTGATTACTGGTAGAAAGAGCAGGGATCGAATCAGTCGCCTCAGACGCAACGCCCAACAGCGAGCCTCTCGCGAACCAAGGCGGAGCGACCTACTTTCCCTTGAACAATTGCCCGTCTTTCATGACGAATTGAACGTTGCCAAGCACCTTGATGTCTCTCAGGGGATCTCCGGGCACGGCGATGATGTCAGCGAAAGCGCCTGGTGCTACCACTCCGACCTTTCCCTCCATGTCGAGCATGACGCCGGCACGGGAGGTTGCGCTCTGGATCGCATCCATCGGTTGCATCCCGAATTCCACCATGCGGGTGAACTCCTGCGCGATGGGTTCAGTCCAGGGAATGCCGCCCATGTCAGTGCCGAAGACGATCTTCACGCCGGCTTTCAGCGCTTTCTTGAATGAGATCTCGTGCGCAGAGGCGCGCAGCCGATCGCGTTTTCCGTCGGGGGTATCGGCCGGTCCCCAGTCGGAGTAGTAAACGCTCAACGTTGGTACATACCATGTGCCTTGCTTCAACATTTGGGAGATGGCGGCATCGTCGAGATCAAGGCCGTGCTCAATAGAGTCGCAGCCTCCATCAAGAGCGCGATGCAGGCCGATGCCGCCGTAAGCGTGGCAAGCGACTTTCTTGCCCCAGCCGTGGGCTTCGTCGACGATGGCCCGCAGCTCTTCCAGGGTGAGAGTGGGCTGCGATGCCAATTCTCCATTTTTTCCGACCCACGAGCGGTGCGTCATGTAGACCTTGATCCAGTCGGCGCCGTGATCGAGTTGCTCACGCGCGGCCTTGCGGGCCTCGACGGGACCGTCAACAATCTGCGCGCCCTTGGGCATGTCCAGTTCGGGGGCATAGCCTTCCAACATATAACCGCCGGTTGTAGAAATCGCGCGGGTGACCACGAACAGCCGCGGACCCGGAATATAGCTGCCGTCAATGGCCTGCTTGATACCTACATCCCCGTAGCCCGCACCTTCGGTCTCGACGTCGCGGAGAGTCGTGAATCCTTGTTCCAATGCCCGCCGAGCTGAGACCGTTGCGCGTGCGGCGCGCAAAGCCAAGGGGGCTTTCAGGATGTTGGCGTCATAGCCGCCTTGGGCGGGATCTTCTCCCTGCAGAAAGATGTGGGTGTGGGAATCAATCAGCCCGGGAAGTACAGTCTGCTGCGAGAGGTCGATGACGGTTGCTCCGTCAGGGATCTTCGCACCTGCCGCATCGGAGACGCTCTCGATGTGGTTCCCGCGAATTACGATCACTTGATCGTGCTTGGGCTTGTCAGATTTGCCATCGATCAACGTTCCCGCACGAATTACTGTGACTTGGGCTCTGGCCGATGTTGCGGCTTGCGTTATTACGCTGAGGGCTATAGCGAGATACAACATACGCCTGAATTGGTTCACGTTGCCTCCCGAGACCAGTGCTCTCATCCGCAGTCTGGCCGACTTGCGATCGTTTCAGTTAACTTGGTGGGAGAGATTCTATACCGGGGCGGTCATGATGAGATTTCTGAAATGAGAATCCGAATGGCGAATGCGGATGATGCGGCCGCGATCATGACCATCATCAACGCTGCATTTCGGAACGCGGAGGCGTTCCTCTTCGATCGAGACCGAGTGGATGCAGATCTGGTCCATTCGGTGTTGGACAAGGGAAAGTTTCTAGTGGGGGACGATCAAGGAGCGCTCGCCGGCTGTGTTTACATAGAACCGAGAGGAGATCGCGCCTATTTGGGATTGTTGTCGGTCGATCCCCAACGTCAAAAGACCGGGCTCGGCTCCAAGCTGATGGAGGAGGCCGAGCGCTGCGCCGCCGCATCCGGCTGCAAATTCGTGGACCTGCAAATCGTCAATCTGCGGGACGAACTTCCCAGCTTCTACCATCACCGTGGATACATTGAGACAGACACAGCTCCGTTCACTCCCGGTGTGGAATCGAAACTGCCTTGTCATTTCGTGAAAATGTCAAAGCAGTTGGGTTGACAAGGTTCACGGCAGTACCGCATCTGCTTCAATCTCGACCAGGATTTCCGGGGAGATAAGCGCGGCAACCTGAACCATGGAAGTAGCCGGACGAATATCACGAAAGAATTCTCCGTGCGCGCGGCCGACCTTCTCCCAGTCGGCAATGTTGGTGACGTACATGCGAGTCCGAACCACGTCTTTCATGGTCGCCCCGGCTATCTGCAGGGCGCTCTCGATGTTCTTGAGAGTCTGTACGCTTTGCGCGTAGACATCGCCGACACCAACGATCTTCCCATCCGTCCCAGTGGCCGTAGTCCCCGAAACGTAGACATTCGACCCGATCTTCACCGCACGAGAGTAACCGACAATCGGCTCCCAAGTAGTGCCGGTCGCATAGTTCTGCCTTGCCATTCCTCATTCCTCCATCGGGGATAAGCTCACAGAATTGCCACACTTCTTGACTTGTAGATGGTTTTGAGGTGAGAAAGACTCCGATTTCATGGCAGCCGACCGATTTGACTGCCAACAATCTATAGGTAAATGACCGCTTCCCGTAACGGCCGGGCTGCACAACGCATTTGGAATCCCATCGCCTCTAATTGATCAGGAAAACGAATCATGCCGATAAACAAAAGTCACTTGCGCTTCAACAGCGAAGTGGGATATGTAGACACGCAAGTGGCTGAAATTCCGCGTTTGTTGCGGAGTTCAGGGGGCCTCAATGATTCCGGAATCGCATCCGCTGCAGCAGTTGTTTCAGGATCTAGTGGGACGACATTATGCAGAGGAGATCGGCATCCGCGATCCACAGATTGTCGCGTATGTCTCACATTTACTGTCGGAATTCTGCGATGCCGAACAATTGTTCAAGATCCGGAATGCGAGGACCGGTCCGCTGGACGATGTGGGCGAGATGCTGCTGGAATCGGACCCGGTGTATGGACCAGCGCCGTCATTCGACCGGGAGCGCCAGGTCCGCAAACATATCGGCGACTACACCCTTTTCTTTGCCGGAATGTTTCCCGAGAGCATCAATCACTTCCGGCTTCGCCGTCAGCGGATGGAGAATTTCGTCGACTGGATGAAGGCCGGCAAGGAAAGCTACTACATCGTGTCGAAGTTCGAACACTTCGAGTACGCGAAGGTCGCTCCGCTGTTTGCTAGTCTCTCGAAGCACTTCGAAAGCTGCGTCTACGGGCTAAACATGGTGAAGAACGATCTGGAGGAGATGCAGCACCCGATCGTTCGACGAACGAACGATCTGATCATGTAGGAGCGGTCAAATCAGCACATCTGCCGGCCGACCCATGCGATAGAAACTCAGAGCGGCACTGCCCTGCACGAGGCGGCGGAATCTTCTCAGCGGGCCAAAATCCTCTCCGGGGTCAAACTGTTTCTCGTGCTCGGCAATCACCACCGACATCGCCCAAACCAGAGATGAATCCGCCAATGCTTTGAGCGTATCGACATAGGCTTCTTTCATGCGATAGGGCGGATCGACAAAGACCACATCGGCGGCGACATGTTGGCGCTCCATGCGCCAGAACGCGCGCGGCAGTTCTTCCTGAAGAATGTTGTATCCGGAGGAGATTCCGAGAGCGTGAAGATTCGTTCGGATCAGCTCGGCGGCAACGCCAGAACCTTCGACAAAGTGGACTTCTTTGGCACCGCGGCTGAGGGCCTCGATGCCGACAGCACCGGTGCCGGCGAACAAGTCGAGCCACACGCTTCCCGCCAGCGCATCCGGGTTGCCGGCGGTGAGGATGTTAAACAACGTTTCGCGCAGCCGGTCGGATGTAGGGCGAATGTCCATTCCGCGAAGCGAACGCAAGGGACGGCTCCGATATTTGCCCGCGATCACACGCATGGCGCTATACCTTGGATTCCGTAACCAATATATCCAAGCATGTAGAATAAAAGCAGCGAACGCCTATGCGAAGCTGGTCGATCTCGGTGGGACGGCTGTTTGGCGTGGATGTGCGCATCCATCTGACCTTCCTGATCCTACCCATCTTCATCTATTTCACGGATTCTGCGGCGCATCAGGGTGCGGCCAACGGCCCCCGAGACTTGGCACTGGTTGGGATCATTCTAGCTTGTGTCGGCGCGCACGAGTTAGGGCATATGGTTGCCTCACGCAGGTATGGGCTCATTCCAAAGGCTGTCATTCTTCTGCCGCTGACGGGCGTCGCCCTCTACGATGAGTCGCGTGTCGAAAAGCAACCTCCCGCTTTGCTATGGAAACGCGAAATTCGGGTGACGTTGGTCGGGCCACTGGTGAATCTGGTGCTCGGAATTCTCTCCGCCGCTGTGATCATGGCCTCGAACCGCGGCATCGAACTGTGGAAGTTTCCCTTTCTGCAGCCGAGAAATCTTCCTGAGAGTTTGGTGTGGGCGAACCTATACCTGGCAGGATTGAATCTTCTGCCGGCTTATCCGCTGGATGGCGGGCGTCTGGTCCGAGTGTACTTCGCGCGCAGTCTCGATGTGTCTTCTGCCACACGGCGGGCGGTTGCGATCAGCAGCGCGATTGCCCTGGTGCTTATTTTCGCCGGTCCCTTCACTAATAGCTGGCTGACAATGTTGGGCGTCATCATCTTTTCGGCCGCGCAACTGGAAGAACGGGCATTGGTATTCCAGTCGGTACTGGAGAATGTCCGATTGGAAGAAGTGATGCTCACCGATTTTGCGACGCTCTCGCCTGCGGACACACTGGAGGACGCGCTCGAAAAGGCGGTCCATTCGCTGCAGGATGATTTCCCCGTGGTGCGTGGGAGCGACATGGTGGGAGTGATTTCGCGGCAGCGCATTCTTGAGGCATTACGCGCGGAAGGAAACGGCTATGTGCAGGCCGTGATGAGCAAGATTTTCGAAGTGTCGCTGCGGCAGGAATCGTTGGGCACCGCTTTTCGCAAACTCACGTCGCGGAGCTCGAGCATTATTCCCGTGGTCGAGGATCAACGGCTGGTGGGAATCGTGACACTACAGAATCTGATGCACTCGATGTCGCTGCTTGCGGAAAGCCGGAAGCTGCGGCGCGAAGACATGGAATCCTAGCTCCCGCGCGAGATATAAGCCGTTTGGCGTCGCCTTCGCGAGACAGCCGAAGCCCGGTTAGAAGAGCTTTACCGCTTTCGCCTGCTGCACGGCTGGAACCTGCCTGAGCTTCACTACCACTTCTTCAGGCACATCGCCGTCCACGTGGACCACGGCGATAGCTTCTCGCGGTTGAGTGGAATCTTTGTCGGCACTGCGACGACCGAGAGAGAAATCCGCGATGTTGATGGACTCCTCTCCGAGGACGGTGCCTACCTTACCGATCACGCCGGGCACGTCGCGATTCCGCAGGTAGATCAGGTTGCGCTCGAGAGGGGCCTCCACATCGATACCATCGACGTGCAGGAGGCGTGGAGTTTCTCCATGCAGGACAGCGCCCTTGACCATGTGCTCTTCAGTGGAGGTCTTGAGGAAAATCGAGAGTACGCTTCCGGCGCCGCCGGTCGATGCCTTGGCTTTGTGCGATTCCAAAACGCGCAAGCCGCGATCGTGCGCAATGGTAGCCGCGTTGACGAGGTTAGCTTTCTCCTCCAGGGCCTGGTTGAGAATCCCCTTGATTGCCCCATTGCGAATCAGTTCCGTCTTCCACTCGGCGATATGACCGCTGTAGCGAATGGAAATTTCTTCCAGAGATCCTTCGGAAACCTGGCCGAGAAAAGCTCCCATGCGTTCGGCCAGGATGATGTAGGGCTGCATGGTGGCGTATTCTTCGGCGGAGACTGAGGGGACGTTCACCGCATTCTGGATGACGCCGTGTTTGAGGTATTCCTTGACCTGCTGGGCGATCTGTACGCCGACGGCTTCCTGGGCTTCGTGAGTAGAACCGCCGACATGGGGTGTCAGAATTATGTTTTCAAGGGCGAGCAGCGGAGAATTCTTCGGAGGCTCTTCGGCAAAAACGTCGATGGCGGCTGCAGCAACGTGCCCTTGTTTGAGCGCGGCGGCCAAGTCGGCCTCATTCACAAGTTCACCGCGCGCGCAGTTCACCAGGCGAACCCCCTTCTTCATCTTGGCGATGGCGGACTCATTGATCATTCCCGTCGTCTGCGGGGTAAGGCCGACGTGCAGCGTAATGTAGTCGGCTGCTGCGTAGACTTCATCAAGCGAGGCGAGGCGGATGCCCTGCTCCTTTGCGACTGCAACTGAGACGAAGGGATCGTGCGCGACCAATTCCATACCGAAGGCCCGCGCGCGACGGGCAACTTCCATTCCGATGCGTCCCAGCCCGACGATGCCCAGAGTCTTGCCGCGGAGTTCGGTGCCCTGGAGTGACTTCTTCTCCCATTTTCCGGCGTGCATAAGAGCATCGGCGCGGCACAGGTGACGAGCCATGGCGAGCATCATCGCGAGTGTCTGCTCGGCGACGGCCACGGCGTTGGCGCCCGGGGTGTTCATTACGGCGATGCCTTTGTGCGTGGCGGCTTCGAGGTCGATGTTATCTACGCCGACTCCGGCCCTTCCGATGACACGCAGTTTCTTGCCGTGGGCCAGCAGTTTGGCATCTGCCTGAACTGCGGAGCGGACGATGAGCGCGTCTGCCGATTCGAGATGTTCGGGCAATTTTCCATCCAACTGATCCGGAGTCAGGACAGTCCATCCCGGTTCCTGTAATTGCGCTACGGCGGACGAAGAGATCTTTTCGGCGACGATGATTTTCACGATAAGTTCCTTAGAATCAGCTTCCGACAAGCAATTGACTTGAAAATGACACGCGTCTGACAAGTACTTTTTGTTGTGTTCCTACACTCTCTCTCATCGGGCCCGTGGGCCCTTGGGAGAACACCATGAAAAGCGTCAGTACCATCCTGCTCGGCATATTGTTTGCGATGACACTCGGCTGCGGCTACAGCGCCAAGCAAACGCCACCGACCGCTGGAACAATGCCGGCGATCTCACAACTCAGTCCCAACAGCGCAAACTCCGGCGATCCGGCGTTCACTCTGACCATCGACGGCAGTAACTTTGCCTCCAAGGCGGTCGTGAACTGGAACGGCACCGGTCAGGCCACAACCTTCGTCAGCGGCGGACAGCTCACTGTTGCGGTGCCGGCGTCAGCATTGTCGACCGCGGGCACGGTGAAGGTCACGGTCACGAATCCAGGTACCAGCGGCGGCATGTACGGAGGCGGCACGCTACCGGAAACGTCGACTGCTGTGGACTTCACCATCAACTAGTACGGCTTGTCGCAGGTGTTCAGGCGTTCACCAGCTGTCGTTTGTCGGTTTGAGTGCGGGCGTAGACTTGCTGTGCCGCCCGCACAGCGGCGCCATATTCCACGCTCTTGTCCGTGACCCGGGCCAGGACGTGTTCCAGAGCGCCCAGGATACCGATGGTGTCGAGATAGTCGTAGTAACCGATGTGGGCGATGCGGAACAGCTTTCCTTTCATCTCGCCCTGTCCATTGGCGACGACGGCGTCGAAGGACTCGCGGAATTCCTTCACGATCTTGCCCGAGTCCAAGCCATCGGGAGACGTGATAGCGGTGAGCGCGGCCGCAGGTGCCAACGCATAGAGCTTCAGTCCCAACGCCTTGGCACCGGAACGTGTCATCTCGGCGCAGAGTTCGGCATTGTTGACCAGTTCTTCGCGACCTTTTGCCAGATCGCCTTTGCCCATGCTCCTTACAAATTCAAGAGCGGATCCCAGAGCTGCGAATAAAGATGTGGCGGGGGTATAGGCGGTCTCGCCTTTTGCCGCCGACTTTCGTTCTTTGCGCAAATCGAAGTAGTAGCGCGGCGAGGTTGTTTTCTCCATCGACCTCCACGCACGATCGCTGACAGCGCAATACGCCAATCCGGGAGGCATCATCAGGGCTTTCTGCGAACCCCCAATGATGAAATCGACACCCCACTTGTCTACATCAAGATGCGTGGTGCCCAGCCCAGTGATCGCGTCTACTATGAGCAGAGTCTCGTCGCTATGGGCACGCACAATCCTGGCGATGCCCTCGATGTCATGGCGAGCGCCGGTCGAACTCTCGGTTGCCTGCACAAACACAGCCCGCGTCTCGAACGACAGCCGCGCCCGGATGTCATCCAAGGAGAATGTTTCTCCGTAGGGCACAGCCACTTCTTCCACGCGACAGCCGAACGCCTTAGCCAGACCGGTCCAACGCTCGCCGAACTTTCCGGCGCTCAGGACAAGGACGGAATCGTGAGGCGAGGTCAGATTCGATACCGCCGCCTCCATGACGCCAGTTCCGGAACAGGCCAGCACGAGCACGTCATTCCTGGTGCCGATGAATTCCTTCATGTCGGCCAGTACGCGTTGGAAGAGCGCTTTGAAATCCGCCGTGCGATGGTGAGCCGTGAACGAAGCCATCGCCGTCTGTGCCGCCGGCAGGAGAGGTGTTGGGCCGGGAGTAAAAAGACGATTCTTGTGCAACATAGGTTGAGTCCTTATGTGTGGGAATAGTCTCTTAGTGTATAGGAAATTCCGCGTGTGACGCACGCTTCAGCGGCATTGCAGGCCAAGGCAAAGATCAAACGCAGCGTGACCTGGATCACACAGCAGGATGCAGGTGGAGAAGGTTTAGCGAGCGCAAATATCTGTGGGACGACCGTGCGACCGTCCCACACTGTCTGCAACGACTACGGCAGCTTGTAGACGTACAACCTGCCAGTTGGGAACGCGAGTTGATCCGCTGATCCGAAGTAAACTGTGCCATTCACAACTGCAGGCGAAGATGAAACGATCTGCTCGTTGTTCGTGAACAGTTGAGTTACGGGCAGGCAGAAGGAAGTGCCGCATCCGTTCGCATCGAAGACCATGACCATGCCGTTGTTCTCGCCGACGTATACCAAACCATTGGCAATCGCGGGTGACGAAATGATAGCAGCCTGCGCGCCGACGGCTTCGCCGCTCCACAGTGGAGCACAAATGGCGGAACCGCATCCACTGGCTTTGAAGGCATAGAAGATCGCATCACCATCGCCTACATAGACGACACCATTGGCCACTGAGGGCGACGAGGAGATGAACGGTCCTGTAGCACCTTGCCAGAGTGGATCGCAGGTTGCCGCTCCGCATCCCGACGCCTTGAAGGCGAATAAATTGCCATCGAAAGAGCCGATGTAGACGACTCCGTTGGAGATCGCGGGCGAGGACTGCGAGATTGAGCTTCCAGCTTGCGCGGTCCACAACGGAGAGCAGGTGCTCGAGCCGCATCCGGGGGCGTTGAAAGCGTAGAGCTTGCCATCTTCTGATCCGACGTAGACGACGCCGTTTGCTACTGCCGGCGAGGAAGTAATGTGGCCTCCAGTGGTAGCGGTCCACAGTGGAGCGCAGGAGCGTGCGCCGCATCCTGCGGCGTTGAAGGCATAGAACTTCTTGTCGAACGATCCGACGTAGACGACGCCATTCGCGACGAGCGGGGAACTCTCGATGATGCCGCTCCCGGTCGTACCCCACCACAAGGGCGTGCATGTCGACTTCCCGCAACCGTTCGCTTTGAACGCGTAGAGTCTGTGATCGGCGGAGCCAATGTAGACGACGCCATTCGCGACGGCGGGCGAAGACGTGATGTCGTTCTGCGTGGCGCCTGTCCAGAGCGGATTGCAGTCGTTTGCGGGTGCGCAGCCGTTGGCGTCGAATGCGTAGAGCTTGCCGTCGAATGATCCAACATAAACGACTCCGTTGACGACAGCCGGCGACGAGGAGTCGACCAGGTCGCCCATGAGTCCTTGCCATGACAACTGCAAACGATTCGCATTATCTCGAGTGATTGTGTTTTCCGAAGGATTGAAGCCAACGTGATTGGGCGAGTTCTTGAATTGCGGCCAATTCACATTCGCGGACGACTTGCTGGCGTCGATCTGGGCGGCCGCATGCAATACGAGGAGTGAGGTAACGAGCAAAAGAAACAGGCAAAGCCTGAAGCGTGGGCTGGAGAGCATCGATTCCCCCTCAGAGCAAAGTTGCGTGCAATGCTGCTTTTAGCAGAATGGAGGGCGCTGTATGTCTCAGGATTGTCAAAAGATTCTAAAGCATGTGCGACCGCTAAACTAGTCTTTCCGTGGAGGTTATGTATCTTTCGCCGTGCAGGACCTGCAGTGCGAAAATGGACCCGGGTCTATAGGTAGCACTTGTCAGTCTCAGCAGGCCACCCGAATCTGGCAGGGCTGTAGTAAATCTTTAACGGCGTGTAAGTTATTGAAACAAAGAGGCCGGCGGCAAGATCCCCAAGGTTGATTCTTAGTTTTCCTCTGTCTTCCACAGGGAAGTCTCGTCGTCCACAGCTTCTGCACAAGTGGGTCCGCTTTTTGTGTTGCGGGACACAACGATCTGGATAAGAGTGGGTCCAGCGAAACGTGAGAGTTTCTGACCTGCTGGATGATTGCGGCAGAGCCAGTGGCAGCGGTGATTCTCGAGAGCGGATCGCCGGGGGGACATCCAGAAAACGCGCGTCAGCGCGACTGGTTGCCCGGGCGTTGCGGCCTCCTCCCCCGTTTCTTATTCTTCGGAATGAGACAGGGCCGCTGGCCACCGCAGCAGTTGCGGATAGGCAATCGCACGATTGCGAATCGGCAACCGGCTTCGGCAAATGCGGCACTCGCTTGCGGGCGCTGTCGGGCTGAAGCAGTCATGGCGCCGCCTCCGCGGTGACAAAGAGCGAGTCAGGAACACACGAACGATGCGGTCCAAGGTGGCTGGCCTTGGACCGCATTCGAATTTGTGGCTCAACTTCTTGCCCACGGATTCAAGCGGATTTGCAGGGATCCACCCTAGCTTATTGATATTCGCTATTTGTTCGCCTACACTCGCATCGTGGGCAGACTCTCCTCTTTGGGGAGCGCTCACGTGGGCGAGGCTGGGTGAGTGTTATGCGGCGCCAATTATTTTTGAATTGGTGTGAGTTTTCCAAAGGTTGCGCATCGCATTCACAAGGCGACTCGCGTTAGCGTTCGATTTGTAGATCTGAGATTTCTCTTGGGGCAAGTCCTTGGCCACTTCTGATTACGCGATCAGCACGCTTCCTGCGAACATCGACGCGGAACGCTCGATCCTGGGCGCGATACTTCTGGACAACTTTGCATACAACCAGGCGGCGGAGCACCTGCGCGTCGAGGATTTTTCGCTCGATTCGCACCGGCGGATTTATTCGCGCATGGTCGATCTGGCGGAGTCATCGCGTCCGATCGACATGATCACGCTGATCGAAGAACTCGAGCGCCACAAAGATCTGCAGGCGATCGGTGATGTAGCCTATGTGTCGAGCCTAGTCGACGGTGTCCCAGAACGGCCGAGCATTGAGCACTACGTCAAGATTGTCCGCGACAAGGCACTCCTTCGTGGCCTGATTTCCGCCGCAAGCACCGCGATCGCGCGCGCATCCGACCAGTCTGACGCTGCCGAAGATGTGTTGAGCGATGCCGAAGCAGCGATTTTCCAGCTCTCCGAAAAACGCATTGGGCGCGGCTTTATGGGGGTGCAGGAGATCGTCCGCGAAACTTTCGGATCGGTCGACGCCCTGCTGCAGCGCGGCCAGCGCATTACGGGGCTGGCGACGCATTATGTCGATCTCGATGAGATGACCAGCGGATTGCAGCGCTCGGACCTGGTGATCATAGCGGCCCGCCCGTCGATGGGGAAGACCGCGTTCGTGATGAATATTGCCGAGAATGCTGCGATAGAGGATCAGCAGGTAGTCGGAGTGTTTTCGCTGGAAATGTCCCGTGAAGCTCTGCTGATGCGTTTGCTGTGTTCGCAGGCGCGTGTCGATGCGCACAAAATGCGCACCGGGTCGTTGTGGCAGGACGATACGAAGAAAGTTGTGCGGGCGATGGAACAACTGGCGCACGCTCCGATCTTCATCGACGACACGCCGGGAATTTCCTTGAGCGAGATGCGGGCCAAGGCGCGGCGCCTGAAGCAATCCCAAGGACAACTCGATCTGATCATCGTGGACTACCTGCAGCTCATGTCGGGTGGCGGAAAACGTTTCGAGAATCGCACGCAGGAAGTTTCGGCAATCTCGCGCGGACTGAAAGCGCTGGCCAAAGAACTGAGCGTTCCGGTGATCGCTCTTTCGCAATTGAGCCGCGCTCCGGAAAGCCGTGGCGGAGACCATCGCCCACAACTCGCAGATCTTCGCGAATCAGGATCGATCGAGCAAGACGCCGACCTCGTCATGTTCATCTTTCGCGAGGAAGTCTACAAGCAGGACGACCCCGAACTTCAGGGCCGCGCGGAGATCATTATTGCCAAGCAGCGCAACGGTCCCATCGGGCGAGTGAAGATGGCATTCCTGAAACATTGCACACGATTCGAGTCACTCGCGGAAGGTGGAGTTAGCTCGGAGCAGTAGTTCAGATCCCTACAGCGCTTCCCGTAGGAAGAGGGGGATAAGTGCTGTAGGGACTTAAGTTTGCGCGAGTGGCGCAAGACACCTCTCACCTGTGGAAAAGCTTGTGGAAGTGAAAAGCTGATTCCAAATCACTTCTGGCAAAGACCGATCGGTCGGTTCCTTATTCTTCCTCTTTACTGCCATAAATGCATGAATAGTAACCAGTTATGCAATTAACGTCGTATTAACATAGTCAGCTCATGGCGAGCATTACGTTCGTTCCGGATTTGAGATTTGCACATTTTCCCAAGGGGGCACTTTTGATTTGCGCGCAATTTTGGGCCTTTTGTGCGGATGGCATGGTGCTTTTCGCAGCGAAAAACCTGATTTAGTGAATCGTTATTCTGAACGACCCGGGTGCAGTATCACCTGAGCCTCGAAGAGATGATATCGCTGCGCAGCGCATAGTTGCTGGCGCACAAGATCCCCGCGTTCTCCGATTGCTTCCGAGGCGCGGTTGCCGGGTGACTCCGGCTTTGACGTCAGAAATCTAAGTTGGGCCTGCCGGAAGCTATTCATCCTCAGGCCAGTGGGGCATCGCTTCCGATGGATTAAGCGCTGCTTGCGTCTGATCCTTCTGATCAAGGACACCATTGGCGACGAAAACCTCCGTCATCAAACGGGCTTCCGGCGAAGGAAGACGGTCTGCCAGCGTTCGAGCGGCAGCCAAATCGAGCCGAGCGAGTTCGGCGGTGGCGCGGGCATACGGCTCCAACAGCGAGTTATAGAGGAACCCTTGATTCAGAATTAGTTCGCTTCCCTCAAAGGAATGGCGATCGGGCAGAAAACCATCCAGCTGGGCTGCAGCCGACAATGCCTGTTCAATCTGGCTGGCAGAGCGCTCGAGCAAGGGAATAGCTTGCGCAGGTTTCACGCGCAGATAAGCCTGTGCGACGCGTAGCTGTGCGGCGAACGCGGATGTGCTTGCGCCGCGATTCATCACAAGGGACGTTGCTTCTCCAAGCATTTCTTCGGCTATGCGTGGTTTGCCGTTGCCATTGGCAAAGATTGCAAGATCACTTAGCAGGGTGGCGCGCCATTCCTCATCCGTGATCTGAGCCGCCAGTTGACGCGCGCTGGGAAAGTCCCCGCGGCTCCCAGCGGCGAGCGCGGCGGACCGGATCGCCGCTTGCATCATAGTGTTTCTCTTCCAGGGATCGAGACCCTGAGCGATTTGGCGGGTCCGTTCCAAATCTCCGTTGTTGGCGAAACTCCAAGCTGCTTTTTCTTCGGCCTGTGGGCGGATCTCCTCCGGAGCATGCGCAAGTAGCGCGAGGACCTGGTTGCTGTCGTGACTGGAGCGAGCTTGATTGAATTTCTGCCAGAACGATATCTGGGCCAGGGCGGCGGCTTGTTGGTCATCATCCCCAGCCGGGTAAAGTGCTGCGCTCCTGGAAGGAACCAAGGCTTTGAGAGCGATTTCCGCATCGCTCAAGATGTAAGGTTCATTGTCGACTACGTCGGAGTTCAAGGCTGCGGTGGTGACGGTTTCGGCGAGAGTGCGCAGCAAGTCATCAGGTTTGCCCGTCTCAGACTGGCGCGTAAATTCACTTCCCAATAGCGAAGCGGCGAAGGCCAGCGCTTTGGTGTCTTCAGCCAGATTCTGTTGACGGAGATGATCGACGATTTCGTGGAACAAGTGTGCTCCAGCCTGTGGATCGTTACGTTGCACTTGATCCAGCAGGTCGATCATCGACGGGGGAAAATCCTGAGTTTCTTTCAATTGCTGCTCTGCGAGTTGGAGCGCTCGCCGCGGATCGTGGAGAGCAACCTGCGCCGCGAGTTCAACAATCAGCGAGTGGTCTCCGGAATCTTCGTCGGGGCTGGCAGATTTTAGATGCAGCTGAGTCGTGGAAATAAACAGCAGGGCCAGCTCGGGGTCGCACGTCGCGATTCCACGAGCGATGCCATTTCGCTCGTTGCGCAGATCATTCAAAGCGTATTCAGGGTTCTGGTCAGGGTCTTGCGTAATCAGATTCGCCGCCTGGGCGACCTCCCCCGCCATTTGCTGAATGAGCGCGCGGGCACGCGCGTCACTGCGTGACCATACGATTGGGAAGGCGCGCATCTCGATTGCGAGCCGGTTGGAAGGAAGCGTCAGTGAACCCGCTCCGGCGAGAGCGTCTTCCATCAAGGCCATGGCGGACTGGCGAGCAGAGGGAGTCTGGTCGGCCCCCTTGGCAGGAGTTGCTACCGATTCAACCTGTTGAGCTAAGCCTGAGACGGACATCAGGCAGACGGAGAAGATCGAAGAGCGAAAAATGGCGCGGCGCTGCATCAGTTCCTCCTGATGTCGCACAAGCGGACGGCTGGATGGATAGACTCCCGGGACCTCTCGGAAGTTCCGCATGGTCAGATGGGAGGAGCAGGGGTGGAGTTGCCCGAGCGGGGCGACACCGCTATGACACCGACTCAATCGGCCAATTCACACCTGCCGCTGCCTGGATGCGGTCGGCCAGGCTGCCACTGATTACCAACGGTATCTGATCTTCGCGCCCAAGGAGCAATTTGACCCGCCTGAACAGGAGATAGTCGCGCCGACTTGCGACTGAGATCTCACTCCAAGGAACAAACAACGATGGATGGCCTGGGCGAAAAAGGAAAAAGACGGAGATCTTGAGCCCTGTCGCATCCGCGCCAACACTGAGGCAATTGCCGTAGTGAGATGCCCAACGCATGTGGGCGGTCTGGAATCCCCAAGTTGGACCCGTGAATGCAGAGTTCAGACGGAACTTTTCTGAGAGGGACGTCCACCCGCTGAAGGCTGCGATCAAATAACAAATCGCGCACCAGAACAGAACGAACAATGGAACGATAGCGAACGGGTATCTGTTCACGAAGTCTTGCAAGATGTGTGCTCTAGTCGCTGCTTTCGCCGACTTTCAGAACTGCGAGGAAGGCTTCCTGCGGAATATCGACGCGGCCAATGCGCTTCATGCGCTTTTTGCCTTCTTTTTGTTTCTCGAGGAGCTTGCGTTTGCGCGTGATGTCGCCGCCGTAGCACTTGGCGAGGACATTCTTGCGCATGGCGTGAACGGTTTCTCGGGCAATGATTTTGGCGCCAATAGAAGCCTGGATAGGGACTTCGAACATCTGGCGCGGGATCAACTCGCGCATCTTGGAGACCAGCGCCTTGCCTCGTTCGTAGGCAAAATCACGATGAACGATGATTGAGAGCGCATCGACCGGATCGCCGGCAACGAGAATATCGAGCTTCACCATCGGTGAATCCCAATATCCGGCGAGGTGATAGTCCAGCGAGGCGTATCCGCGGGAGACGGATTTCAGGCGATCGTAGAAGTCGAGGACGATTTCGTTCAGTGGCAGCTCGTAATGCAACATCACCCGAGTGGAGCCGACATACTCAAATGTCTTCTGCTTGCCACGTTTTTCTTCGACGAGTGCGAGAATCCCGCCGACATATTCTTCCGCCGTGAGAATTGTCGCCAGAATGACCGGCTCTTCGACTTTCGCGATCGCGGCCGGATTGGGCCAGCGAGACGGATTGTCGACTTCGAGCAGAGAGCCGTCGGTCATCGTGATCTTGTAGCGCACGCCAGGAGCAGTGGTAATGAGATCGAGTCCGAACTCTCGTTCGAGGCGCTCCTGGATGATCTCCATGTGCAGCAGGCCGAGGAAACCGCAACGGAATCCGAAGCCGAGAGCGACGGAGCTTTCTGGCTCGAAGAAAAAACTTGAATCGTTAAGGCGGAGCTTTTCGAGGGCCTCGCGCAACTGCGTGTGCTCGTGGGCATCGACGGTGTAGAGCCCGGCGAAGACCATCGGCTTGATTTCTTCGAAACCGGGAAGCGGTTCGATGGCGGGGCTGGTGTCGTCGGTGATGGTGTCGCCGATCTTCGTATCAGCAACGTTCTTGATGTTGGCAATGAGAAATCCGGCTTCGCCGGCCTTGAGTTCGTGGATATCGACGGGCTTTGGCGTCAGCACGCCGAGAGCTTCCACGTCGAAGACGCGGCCATTCGACATCAAGCGGATCTTCTGGCCTTTGCGCAACGTGCCCTGAAAGACGCGAGTGAGCACGATGACGCCCCGATAGGGGTCGAACCAGGAGTCGAAAATAAGTGCCTGAAGCCTGTTGTCGGGAGATCCCTTGGGCGGCGGGATGCGCTTGACGATGGCTTCGAGCACCTCGGGCACGCCTTGTCCGGTCTTTGCACTGATGAGGACGGCGTCGGAAGCATCAAGGCCGACGGCGCTCTCGATCATTTCTTTCGTACGCGGAATGTCGGCGCTCTGGAGGTCGATCTTGTTGATGACGGGAATGATTTCGAGGCCGTGATTGATGGCGAGATAGGAGTTCGCGAGCGTCTGCGCTTCGACCCCTTGGGAGGCGTCGACGACGAGAAGCGCGCCTTCGCACGAAGCGAGAGAGCGTGACACTTCGTAGGAGAAGTCAACGTGACCCGGAGTGTCGAGCAGATTAACCTGATACGTTTGGCCGTCGTGGGCGGTGTACATCATGCGGACGGCGTGGGCCTTGATGGTGATACCGCGTTCGCGTTCGAGGTCCATGGAGTCGAGCACTTGGGCCTGCATTTCGCGCGCAGTGAGCGATCCGGTCAGTTCCAGCAGGCGGTCGGCCAGGGTGGACTTGCCGTGATCGATATGCGCGATGATCGCGAAGTTGCGGATGTGCTGGGAGTCCATGAGAGCGCGGTAAGTATTGATTCTAGCAGGGTGGACGAGTCGGGAATCGTGCTGCGCTACTTCCGCTGCCGTTTTGCCCGGGATCGGGCCCTTTGGTTATTTTGCGCCAACACCTTGCAGCGCCAGCCCACCTGATTTACTCTCGCTTCCCGAGCCTGAAACCATGGTTGGAAAACATATTGTGCTCACGTTGATGGTTGGAGCAACGGCGGGATTCCTGCTGTGGCAGCGACCTCCCGCGGCGTGGACTGCGCGGCCGATTGCCGGCTTATGCTTGCTGATCGCCGGATTCGTTCTGTGGACGATTGCCCGCTTCCAGCTGGGAGCATCGTTCGCGGCAAAGGCTGAGGCGCGACTACTGGTGACGCGCGGGCTGTATTCGAAGATTCGCAATCCGATTTATGTGTTCGGATCGTTCATTGTTGCGGGCGCGATTCTGCTATTCGGGAAGCCGATCTGGTGGTTGATTTTCGTATTGTTGATTCCGTTGCAGCTTTGGCGGGCGAGAAAAGAATCCACGGTGCTCGAAGCGGCGTTTGGGGACGAGTATCGGAGATACAAGGCAGGGACGTGGTTTTGAGGGGATCGCGTCAAGGTCCAACGGGCTAAAGCCCGAGTTCCTATTCGAGTCAACGCGGCCCTGAAGGGCCGCTCTTCCACGGAGAACATTCCATGCGTATTGCGGTCTCTTTCATCCTTCTCATGTGTTCTTTCGCGGCAGCGCAAACTCTTTCGCCGGACGTACGGGCGTTCGTAAAAGTTGATGCACCTGTTGTCGCACTGACGCATGTACGCGTGATCGACGGGACTGGCGCAGCGCCGCGAGAAGATCAGACGATCGTTCTCAGCAAAGGCAAAATCGAATCGGTCGGTGATGCCGCCTCGGCCAACGTCCCGAAAGATGCGCAGGTGCTTGATCTGCACGGCTACAGCGTGATTCCGGGCCTTGTCGGGATGCACGACCACATGTTCTATCCGATGGGCCGCGGTGTGTTCGGGGAGATGGCTTACAGTTTTCCGCGGCTCTACCTTGCCGCTGGAGTAACAACCATCCGAACCACTGGGGCACTCGAGCCGTATACGGATCTCGAGCTGAAGAAATCGATCGACTCCGGCCAGACTCCTGGCCCGAAGATGCACGTCACCGGACCGTACCTCGAGGGTAAGGGATCGTGGGCGGTGCAACTGCATCAACTCAGCGGACCGGAGGATGCGGTCAAGACGGTTAACTATTGGCTAGATGAAGGTGTCGATAACTTCAAAGCGTACATGTTCATCACGCGTGCCGATCTGAAGGCAGCGATTGATGCGGCGCACAAACGCGGAGCGAAGGTCACGGGGCATCTGTGCGCGGTGAACTTCCGCGAGGCGGCCGATCTTGGGATCGATGATCTGGAACACGGACTATTCGTCGATACCGAATTCCTTCCTGGCAAGAAACCAGACGAGTGTCCTGAGGAGCCGGAAAACCCGATTGTGATGGCCAAACTCGACGTGAACTCGGGGCCGCTGCATGACACGATTCAATATCTCGTGCAGCATCACGTGGCGGTGACTTCCACGCTTCCGGTTTTCGAGATGGGGAGTTTTCCCGGGAGGCCCACGGTTCAGAAGCGCGTTCTCGATTCGCTCTCGCCGGAGGCCCGTACGGCCTGGCTGGCGAACCGATTGCGCTATAGCGATTCTGCATTTTTGAAGAGGAACTTCGGGACAGAAGAGTCTCCGCTTCCAGCAGCATTCAAGAAGGAACTGGAGTTTGAATATGCGTTTTCGAAAGCTGGAGGTCTGCTTCTGGCGGGCCTGGATCCAACGGGCATGGGCGGAGTGATTGCCGGATTTGGCGACCAGCGCGAGGTCGAGTTGCTGGTTGAGGCAGGATTCACTCCGCTGGAGGCGATTCACATTGCGACCCACAACGGGGCGCAGTACCTGGGAGACCTCCACCGCACCGGAACGATCGCGGCGGGCAAGCAAGCGGATTTAGTGGTCATCAAAGGTGATCCTTCCAGGAAAATTGAAGACATTGAAAACGTTGAGACGGTATTTAAAGACGGCATAGGCTACGACTCGGCGAAGTTGATCGAATCCGTGCGAGATGCAGTGGGGACAAGATAGATCGATCTCAGATGCGGGACCCATTCAGCGCTATCGATCACGTTCAACTCGCCATGCCACCGGGCGAAGAGGATCGGGCGCGCGCTTTCTACGGAAGAATGCTGGGAATGACGGAAGTTGCGAAGCCACCCGAGTTGGCGAAACGCGGCGGCTGCTGGTTCACATGCGGCAGGGTGCAAATCCATCTCGGCGTGGAAAGCGAGTTCCGGCCAGCCCGGAAAGCGCATCCTGCGTTGCGCTGCGTCGACTACAATGCGCTGATCACTCAACTGAGGGCGGACGGCGTTACTGTGACTGAGGATCAAAGCATTCCGGAAGTTCGCCGTTGCCATATCGTGGACCCGTTTGGGAATCGGATCGAACTCATCCACGAATAGAGCGTTCGCCGCTTTCCGGTAGAATCGATCCTCACATGCTGGTTCTCGCTTCCGCATCGCCCCGTCGTCAGGAACTTCTGCGCGCCGCAGGTATTTCATTCCTGGTTCAACCCGCTGATGTGGACGAGACTCCTCTTCCGGGTGAGCAGGCTCGCGATTGCGCGGAGCGTCTGGCACAGCAGAAAGCGCTTCATATTTGGAAGTCGCGCACGCACGATTTAGTGCTAGGAGCCGATACTGTGGTCGTAGTGGATGGAACAATTCTGGGGAAACCAGTTGACGCAGATGATGCGGCGCGGATGTTACGGCTGCTCTCAGGGAAAACGCATCAGGTAGTTACGGGCGTTTGCCTCGTGAGGCGTGGTTCGACCACAAAGTCAGAGGCGAGAACTGCCTCAGAAACAACCTCGGTCACGATGAGCGAGATCTCCGATCAAGAAATCAGCGATTACGTTGCCTCTGGTGAACCGATGGACAAGGCAGGGGCCTATGCAATCCAGGGAATTGCGTCACGCTGGATTCCACGCATCGAAGGCGATTACAGCAATGTGGTGGGGTTGCCGGTAGCGCTGGTGTACCGGATGCTAAGAAAAGGCTAGGAGTTAGGCTTTGTGTCTTCGTCCTTCTTCGGTTCTTCGGCGCCCTCTTTCATCGCGGATTTGAAATTCCGCAATCCCTCGCCGAGGCCCTTTCCGAGCGAGGCAAACTTGCTGGGACCAAAAAGAAGCAGAGCAATGCCAACGATAATGACGATCTCGGTGAGACCGATTTTGCCGCCCATAACGCAACCTCCTCAGACCCTGGCAAAGCCTGCCTACCGCTCACTTCGCCCTGACAAAATTCTAGGCTACGGAATGCGTGGAGTCAAAGATCGATGCCTCGTCATAAGGGCTCACCAATCGCTGGTTGGCGGGTCTATTGCTGAAAGCAGGTAAACCTTCATGCGGATCATTCGTGCTGCAATCCTGATCGTTTTCCTAATTGCCGAAGGCACACTCTGCCTTTCACAAACTGCGGGTCAAGCATCCTCTACCGCCAGCGGAGAGGCGAGAAAAACCAGTGAGCCTTATAAGGGCGATCTGACCATCTTCGATTCGGTCGGGCGCGACGAACGCCTGCAGATCAATCGCGTGATGGACATCCTTGGCATCTCGGCAGGAAAGTCTGTGGCGGACATCGGTGCAGGATCGGGTTGGTTTACCGTTCGAGCGGCAAAAAGAGTGGGCCGCAATGGCCTCGTTTACGGAATTGATATCAATCCCGAGGCGACTCGCTACATTGAGAATCGGGCGCACAAAGAGCGGCTGGAGAATGTGAAGACGATTCTGAGCAGGCCGGAGGACCCGCTATTGCCGGCGCGTTCAGTCGATGCAGTTCTGCTGCTCAAGACGTACCACGAGGTAGAAAGTCCGGTCATGCTGCTGCGGAATTTACGCACGGCGCTGCGAGCGGGCGCGAAGGTCGGGATCATCGATCGCAATGGAAACGGGGAAGATCACGGTGTGGGGAAAGACATCGTGATTCGCGAGGCGAAGGAAGCGGGCTATCGCTTGGTGGAACAATACGACTTCGTAAAGGCAGACAACATGGATTACTTCCTCGTGTTCACGGCAGAAGACTGAGTTCATCCACGGCTGACCAGTTCGTACGCGTCACATCTAGGATCGTGAACTGCTTCGTCCTCGTAGTGATGAGGCCTCTGAGATTGCCGATCCAATATATGGCCCGCTTCAAGCTCAGCTCAGTTCGGACCGTGTATGAGAAGAACGTCTTGCGTGTCCCAATAGTCCTTGTTTGGCATCCAGAGTATCCTTAGGAATTGTCGCGTTGGGTTGCCCTCAAAATATGTATAGAACTGACTTGGCTTTCTCACAATAAACAACGTTCCTTTACGTTCGCCGCTGAGAAGTAGATTGATGCTTTGATTTGGTGCTAAGTGTGGAATGGTGACATGGCGGACAATTTCATGAAAATCGTCCGTTCCCTTAACCCAATTGCTAATTGGCACGTCGAATGTGATATTTATCAGGGACCGGTTTCCCGTATTGCGTACGGAGCAAAGCACACCCCACCACCCACGAGACTTCGTTGCATCCGAGCTGTTCTCGAGCCAGAGCGTGTCTTCAGATCCAGTCGCCTGAACCTTCTGAAGTCCGTCAGCGTCAGTAGAATTGAGACCAAGCGTGTAGTAGGTTTTGTTGGAACTGATCGTAAATGGGAGTTGGATCGACTCACTCCGAATTTCGAGCCATCGGTTGGGATCAACTGCGCGCCGCAGATCGCGCACGGTAGCAGTGACAGTCCAACAACAAGCGATCAGGCAGATGCACCATACGCACGTCGAAAGAACCAGTCCAGGACGCACGCGGCGCAAACAGTTGAAGGCGAACGCGGCCACAACAGTGAACAAGCACACACCGATTCCAGAACCTAAGATGGCCGCCAATCGCCACCAGCCGGCCAGCCCGTCTTCGTCAACCGAACCAAGGCCCACGGCCAGGAGAATCGATACAACAATCAAAGTTGGCGAGCAGCCGATTGTAGGCTTCTCTTTTGGAGTGTGCTGGGTCGAAACCATGCGGCACGTTGCTTATGCAAGCACCCGCATTGTACCTCAGGGTTGAGAGACACGGTCCGAACGAGAGTCCGCCATTTCGTCCGGACCTGATGGCTTTACCGATTCGTCTTCGCGGTTTCCTTCTCCCCCACGCGCTTGCTAACCTCAAACGTCATCCTACCCGCTTTCTTGTCGGCGTCGACCACTACGTGATCGCCATGCAGAACTTCGCCGTCGAGGATCTTCATGGCGAGCGGATCCTGCACGAACTTCTGGATCGCCCGTTTCAAAGGCCGAGCTCCGAAGTTTGGATCGTAGCCCTGCGTGAGGAGCAGCTCTTTTGCCGCATCGGTGAGCTCGAGTGAGATCTTGCGCTCCGCTAGCAGCCGGCGAACGTCTTCCAGCCGCAGTTCGATGATCTTGACCAGCTGATCCTTGCCAAGTGGACGGAACACAATGATGTCGTCCACACGGTTCAGGAATTCGGGCTTGAAGTGGGCATGCAACTGGTTCATCACCTGCTGCGTAGCCTTCTCGAACTCCTCATCCGAGCGGAGTCCTTCTGCCTGTAAAAACGTGGAACCGATGTTCGACGTCATGATGATGATTGTGTTCTTGAAGTCGACCACGCGGCCTTTGCCGTCGGTCAGACGGCCGTCGTCCATCATCTGCAACAGCACGTTGAATACGTCGGGATGCGCCTTCTCAATTTCGTCGAACAGAACGACGGCATACGGACGGCGGCGCACTTGCTCAGTGAGCTGTCCGCCTTCTTCGTACCCGACGTATCCCGGAGGCGCGCCGATGAGGCGTGCGACCGAATGCTTCTCCATATACTCGGACATGTCGACGCGGAGCATGGCGTGCTCGTCGTCGAACAAGAACTCGGCGAGGGCCCGGGCGAGTTCGGTCTTGCCGACGCCGGTCGGTCCCAGGAAGATGAAAGAACCGATGGGGCGCTTGGGATCGCTTAACCCGGCGCGCGAACGGCGAGTGGCGTTGGCAACACGCTCGAGAGCTGGGTCCTGGCCAACGACGCGCTGACGCAGGCGTTCTTCCATCGTGACCAGTTTCTTGACCTCGCCTTCGAGCATCTTCGAGACGGGAATTCCGGTCCACTTGGAGACGATGCGCGCGACATCTTCTTCGTCGACTTCCTCTTTGAGCATGCGCTGCTTGCCGCCACGCTCCATTTGCTTGGTCAGCTTGGCAAGTTCATCCTCGGCCTGGCGGATCAGGCTGTAGCGGATCTCCGCGACGCGCTGCAGGTTTCCCTTGCGCTCTTCGGCCTGCTCTTCCACCTTGAGCTGCTCGATCTTCTCTTTCAACGCACGGGTGCGCGCAATTGCATCCTTTTCTTTCCTCCAGTTCGCTTTGAGGGTGTTGGACTTCTCGCGGATCTCGGCTAGTTCCTTCTCGATGACTCCGAGACGCTCTTTGGAATTGGGATCGTCTTCCTTCTTCAGCGCCTGCTTTTCGATTTCTAACTGCGTGGCGCGGCGCTCAAGCTGATCGATGTCGGTGGGCAGGGAATCGATCTGGATGCGCAGAGAAGCCGCAGCCTCGTCGATCAAATCGATGGCCTTATCCGGCAGGAAGCGGTCGGAGATGTAACGATGCGAGAGCGTTGCGGCCGAGACGATTGCCGAATCCTTGATGCGCACGCCGTGATGGACTTCATACTTCTCTTTGAGCCCGCGCAGAATCGCGATGGTGTCTTCAACATTCGGTTCGCCAACGAAGACAATTTGGAAGCGGCGTTCGAGCGCGGCGTCTTTCTCAATGTACTTGCGGTACTCGTTGAGTGTGGTGGCACCGATGGCGCGGAGTTCTCCGCGGGCAAGGGCGGGCTTCAGCATGTTGGACGCATCAATGGCACCTTCCGCTGCGCCGGCTCCTACCAGCGTGTGCAGCTCGTCGATAAACAGGACGATCTGTCCCTGCGAATCCTCAATTTCCTTCAGGACCGCCTTAAGGCGGTCTTCAAATTCGCCGCGGTACTTGGCACCCGCGAGCATAGCGCCCAGATCCAAAGCAACCACGCGCTTGTTCTTCAATACCTCGGGGACGTCACCGGAGATGATGCGCTGTGCCAGGCCTTCGACGATTGCGGTCTTGCCGACGCCGGGTTCGCCGATGAGCACGGGATTGTTTTTCGTGCGCCGGGAAAGAACTTGCACCACTCGGCGGATTTCTTCATCGCGGCCGATGACGGGATCAAGCTTGCCGCGGCGTGCCTGTTCGGTCAGGTCGCGCGCATAGCGCTCCAGCGCCTGATACTTGGCTTCGGGATTCTGGTCGGTAACTTTCTGTGATCCGCGCACGACCGTGAGGGCCTTCAGGATCGCATCATAGGTGGCGCCGTGCTGGGCAAGAATCTGCTGTGACTTGTCGCGCCCCAAATGCGTGATGGCGAGCAGCAGATGTTCCGTGGAGACGTATTCGTCTTTAAAAGTACTTGCTTCTTTGAAAGCCTGCTCCAGCAGCTTGTTTGTCTCGTTGGCGAGCGTGGCTTGAGACCCCTCACCGGATACCTTTGGGAGTTTATCGATCTCGCCGTAGACTCCGCTCAACACCGCTTGCGGGCCGATGCCGATCTTCTCGAGGACTGGCGGAACGATGCCTTCTTTGTCCTCAAGCAGTGCAGCCAACAAATGTACGGGCTGTAATTCGGGATTGCCGTGCTCGGAGGCAAGCTGGCTGGCGCGCTGAACGGCTTCCTGCGCTTTGACTGTGAATTTGTCCCAACGAATGGGCATGATATGAACTCCAAATGCTATTTATTTTGGATGTAATCGAGCGTGAGGTCGATTTCGTCAATCAATTTTGGGAAATGAAAATCTGGATCAGCAGTCCACTTCTCCTTCAGTCCTTTCAAGGTGCGGCTGGTGAACTCGTAATACCGAGGGAAGTGGCGCAGTTCGGAAACGACCGCGGCCTGCCGCTCAATCCAGGTGACTTTGGTTTCTGAATCTGGAACCACAAGGTCTTTGATCAATCTGTGAAATGCTTGAAAGTCCCGCTCGCGGGCTTCAGCCTTACGTTGCGTCACCTGCTGGTATGTGGACCACACGAAAGCTAATGCGGCACCTAGGATGCCAAGAGTCGCAGTGTTCGATGAAAGCCATCCAATCAAGGACATCATTTAAGCCCTCCAGTAGGACGCCATCCGCAATTCTAATCCGCGAAAACAAAAACGGGAGGCGGTCACCTCTGCCGCCTCCCGTCGACCTCAGGGCTAAAGCCCGCATTTCTTTCCTGCCTTATCGCGGCGCTGAAGCGCCGTTCTTCCACACTGGCTGGCCACTGATTACTGATCACTGGCCACTGAATTACGCGGCTTTGCTTGGGCCCTTGGCTTCGATCTGCTTCTCGGAGCCAATGTTGACCTTGATCTGCTTCGGCTTGGCTTCGGCCTTCTTGGGCAACGTGATTTTCAGGACGCCCTTGTCGTAGGTCGCCGTGACGTTCTCGGTGTCCACAGTAGGGGGCAGAGTGAAGGTGCGGGTGAAGCTGCCGTACTGCCGCTCCACGCGGCGGTAGTTCTCTTCTTTCTCTTCCTTCTCGATCTTGCGCTCTCCGTGCACGGTGAGAGTGTTGTTCTCAACGCGTACATCGATGTCTTTTTCTTCGATTCCGGGCACTTCGATCTTTAAGGCGACCTTTTGCTCGTCTTCATAAACGTCAACAGCAGGAGCAAAGGTCGATGTGGTCAGGGATTCATCCCGGCCAGCATCATTGTAGGATTCGCGGAACAAACGGTTCATGCGGTCCTGCAAAGTGGCTAACTCACGGAACGGCTCCCAACGGGTTAATACGGTCATGGCTGAATTTCCTCCTTCGAATGTCATCTTGATGGAACTTCTTAAATTCGCGACCGAATCATGAGAACTGTGACGAGTCTCAAGCGGTCAACTCATTAGACGCATGGTTAGCGTAAAAGAATCATAAAAGTTTAGTATATTATTGTCAAGTACATGAAATGGTTAATTGTCATATAGTTACGAGTGCAATAATGCACTTTAGATAGGCGGTTTCGGGCACATTGAGCAATACCGGGTGGTCCTTCGCCTGTCCGCGCACCTCGATCACCCGTAGGGTTCGCCGGGAGTCCAAGGCGGCGGAGCCCAGCATCTCCAGGAAGTCCCTCTGACTGACGTGGTAGGAGCACGAGCAGGTGACGAGGATGCCGCATGGCCTGAGCATTTTCAGAGCCCGCAGGTTGAGTTCCTTGTATCCGCGGAGTGCCGAATCCAAGTCGCGCTTGGTCTTGGCGAACGCCGGCGGATCCAGCACGATGGTGTCGTAGTGACGATCCGACGATGAATAGTCTTTGAGCAGGTCGAAGGCATTGGCCTCGATCCACTCAATCTCTTGCTGGTTGAGCGCGGCATTCTGATCGGCGACTTCCAGCGCCGGGCGTGAGCTATCGACGCCAGTAACCCTATGACATGTTCCGGCGAGGTGGAGGGCAAACCCTCCCTGGTAACAGAAGACGTCGAGGGCCTCCCCGCGCGCATACTGGACCGCAGCCGCGTAGTTCTCGCGCTGATCGAGGAAGGCTCCGGTCTTCTGGCCTTCGAGAGCATCGTAATGAAAACGAACGCCGTTCATGGTGAAGGTGGTTGCGGATTTGTCTCCGTAAATGAGGCCAGAGGCGCGGGCCGGAAGGCTTTCAAGCTCGCGTACGCGTGGGTCGACTCGCTCGACCACGGCGACGGGATTGAGCTGTGCGATCAGCTCAGAGAGTATCGTTTCGCGGACAGGATTGGCATCGACCGCCTGCGTCAAAATCTGCAAAGACAGAATGTCGTGATAGCGATCGACGATGAGACCCGGAAGGAAATCGGCCTCGCTGAATATCAGACGATACGCGTCGGTATCGCGCACGATCGATTTGCGGTAAGCGATGGCAGCAGCGGCGCGTTCGCGGAGCAATGCCGGAAGATTGGCGATTGGTTCGTGCGAAAGCATCCGGATGGCGATTTGCGAGGAACTGGAATAGAGCGCAGTGCCTAGGGCTTTACCACGCGGATCGGTCACGCTTACCAGTGAGCCGGGTGGAATGCTATCGGCGGATGTGATGTCGGAACGATAAACCCAGACGTGTCCGGATTTCAGTCGCGCAAGGCCACGTGCGGAGACCCCGACTTTCGGGAGAGGTGACTCAGGGGGCATGGGAACATGTTACCGCTTGGATGAGGGCTTCTTACGGGGCGAACTCGATTCGATACACCCGAACGCTCTCGGCTGGAACTTCGACTTTCAGACTCAGGCTGGTTCCTGTGGCTGGAAGGTTTTGTGCGGTCGTGATTTCGCGAATGCTAGCGGCGGGTTTTTCCAGCGGACGGGCGAACTCTACTGTTGCCATCTTCTGGCTGTGGTTGAAGAAGAATACGAGCCGTCCATTCGGCGCGTACATTTGACGAAGTTCCAACAGGGCTGGTGCGCACAGCTTGGGGTTGGTAAGTCCCGCCCACTTCGAGAGCAGTTCGGCAAGTGGATGCATCGTCACGGGATGCCGATAGTTTTCTTGTCCGGCAAAACTGCCGAAGATAATCGTCTTTCCCTTCTGGTATTCATTTTCGTAGGCGATCGGAGTTCCGTCTGCCATTGACGCGACAGGACGCGCCGTAAGGCTCTTCACTTCGAAGTGTTCCTGAAATGTCATTCCCTTGAATCGCTCGGTTCCCCACGTGACCTCGAATTCTTTCTCCGGAATCAGCTGCCGTTCGCGGACTCCTAGCATCTCGTCCCAACCGAAGCCGGGAACTCTCGGTTGCGCGAATCCTCGCTCATCGACCCAGCCAGGGCGGGCTTCGACAAAAAGGTGTCCCCCGGCGGAGACATACTCTTTCAGAAGCCTCGCTTCCTCGTCGGTTAGCATCAATGGATAGGGAACAATGACCAGCTTGTACTGCTGAAGGGCGTCTTGAACCAATTCGCGGGAACTGAGTACGTGCACGGGCAAGTTCAGTTCAAAGAACATCCGGTGGTATCCCGCGATCGCTTCATGGATGGCGGTACGGCTGCTCTCCTCGTCGTAGCCGCCGATCAACGGAGTGAGTGGGCTGAAAACAATGGCCACTTCCGCCTGCTCTGGGCGCGACTGCAAAAGCAGATCTGAGTTTTCCTGGATTCGCTGAGCGATTTCGCCGGCATGGTGGCTTCGCTCAGTGAGCGTGCCGTCGAGCGCAATCATTCCATAGCCGCCGGACTCGTATCCAGCGTCCATAGGATAAAACGCGTAGTAGTTGATGGCACGAGCGCCGCGCGACACCATCCCCCAGGTCCACATCTCCAGATCGCTGGCTGTGACTGGAGAACCGAGCACCGTCCCGTGCACGCCGTATCCGGCTTGCAGCTCTCCGACGTAGAAACCACGGCCTCCAGTGATGTTGTTGGTCAGATCCATCGCCAGCACGCGCCGCTCCAAGGTCCAATTGTGTTCAGGAGCAGTGAGCTTCGGATAAAAGCTGGTTCCGAAGAAATCGACAGAGTTCTTCATTAGGTAGTCATCGCTCGGATCGTACGGGTCGGCCAACGTGCGTATCAGCGGAGAAGGGTTGGGCGCATGGCTGGTGGTCACGTGGTTCGGATCTATGGACTTCACTGCTTGATTGCGCATCGCCAAGTCCTCGGCGAGCTTATAGCCGTAGTAAATGCGCCAATCCATGAAATCCGAATAAGTGAGGATAGTTCCGTAACGTGGCGGCTCGACCTGGTTCCAGTCTGTGAAGGTTCTGTGCCAGGCCGCGTTGAGGCGATCCAGAGTCTGATACTTGTTTTGCAGCCACTGCCGGAAGCGTTCCTGGCTCGATGCGCAATAACAGAACATCGGCTCCGATTTGTATCCGATGCGCGCCCAGTTCAAGGCCGCGGGCTCACTCCACAGATCCCATCCGTAAAACGCCGGGCTTCCTGCCACGTGTCGAGCTACTTCCTGGAAGAAATCGAGGATGGCTTTGCGTACTCCGCGATGGTCGAAGCAGTAGCCCGGTGCTGCCTGAGAAGGGATCGGCTGCCCGTCCTGCGCGGCGTATCGCCCATCGGGATACTTCTTCCCCACCCAATCCGGGGCGGAATCGACATACACCTGCACGATGACTCTCAGGCCGACATCATTCGCGAGGCGCAACAGCAGGTCGAGGTTCTCGAGGTGGTACTTGCCCTCCTCAGGCTCGCCGACATTCCACTCCACCCAGGTTCGAACCGTGTTGAAACCCAATTGCTTGATCTTCGACAGATCTTCTTTCCAGAGTCGGGGCGAGTCTGCGGTGATGGCTTCGAGCATCGGGGCGCGCGCCTTGCCTCCGCTATACCACACGGACACAGGAAAGAAGGCTGCATCGCTTCGTTGGGTCGGGCTGGACTCAGAATGTGTTGCGACGGGAGTCTTGGGAGTGTTTTGGGTTTGTACGCGGTTCGACGTGGAAGCAATATTGCCGGTTGCAAGGAAAATGACGAGCGCTAATGAAAGTTTCAATCGCACGATTCGAATCGTAGTTTGGAGCGCTTTTGGAGACAGTCATTGTACGCCCGGACGACGGGTGAAGACCTCGCGAATACGCCGGAAAGCGGAGACATGCTAAATTCCAACGGTCTGCCTGCGGTTGCTGACAGACGTAGAGGATTGAAATATCCACAATGACCATTCCGGGCCCCGCGCATGTTGTCGGAATAGCTCCGCAGTTTCTCGTCGATGACCTCGACCAGGCAGTTGCGTATTACCGCGAAAAACTGGGATTCGAACTCGATTTTGAATATGAGTCGTTCTACGCGTCCGTGCACGTAACGGATGCGCAAATCCATCTTAAGCACGGACCGAAGCTAGCCGCGGAGAGAGCCCCCCGGAACCAGAACGAACATCTGGACGCATACGTTTCGGTATCGGGGATTCGAAATTTGTTCAGCGAGTTGGAAACGCGCGGGGCTCGAATCATCAAGCCGCTGGAGGAACGACCTTGGGCATGCCTCGACTTTTATGTGGAAGACCCCGACGGCCACATCCTCTGCTTTAGTGAACGGAACGCAAAATAGCCGGCCTCGCAGACGACATTATGTGTTTGGGATTTATCCTGCTGCCTGCTCGGATGGGACAGACGACGACTTTGTGACGCGCGCACTCATCTCGCGCCGGGCGGCTTCGAGATCGGAATACAGGTTGTCCAGAACGACCATGGGAGCTTCAGTACCCCATGCATCCAACTCCTCTTCGGCCCAGTCACCATTGAGGCGGATCGCACCGGTTATGTCCTCCGGGAATGCTTGCCGAAAGTCACCCTCCCGCGTAAGGATATCGCCGATCAGGCGTCCGGTGTGGATCTCGTAAACGCGGCGCGTGGCCCGACCCGCAGCGTTGTGCAGACAAAGGAAGACCTCGCCTGCATCTCCAAACTCGGCGCGGTAGTACCAGGCCTGTGGAGCGTCGATCTTGGGATGATGCCGCTTGACCCGATGAATGGTTGGCTTCTGCTCGACCAGTTCTTCGGCAGGATTGAAAAATAGAATTCGTTGACAAGAATCGCAGAAGACAATCTCTTTGCCCGAGCGGACGTCGTTGTAGGTTTGTGGGCGCAGCATTACCTGACACCCCATGCACTTGTGATCGCGCACTTCTGAAATACCGCTTCCCCGGAACTTTGAAACGCGCTCGTAGTGCCGGAGTAAATCCTCGCGCACATCATGTCGCAAATGATCACGCTTCGCGCGCGCTTCTGTCAGCAGCTTCTCGTCTTCAGCGGTCCGCTGGCGTGCCTGTTCCTTTTCTTTCTCGATTTCAGCGGTTTCCGCCTTGAGTTCTGCCTGGGCCGCCTTGACTTCCTTGTCGCGGGTATCGGCATTGACCATCAACTCGAGGATCTTGTCCTCGTTCGCTCCAATTTCTTTCTCGGCGAACTGAATCTCGTGCAGCAGAGCTTTGTATTGCTCGTTGGTTTTTACATCGAGGGACTGGTCACGGTATTTCGAAATCTTTCCGCGCAGGTCACTGATGTTGGTCTCGAACTTACGGCGGGCAGCTTCGTCGGCCTTGACCGCGGTTTGCGCTTTTTCCAGCTGCGCCTTGGTACCCGCGAGCTTCTGCTCGATTGCGGACACGCGTTTGGGGAGCTCGGCAATCTCGTCCTGAAGGCGACGGATTTCCTTATCAACATCTTGCAATTTCAGCAGATTTTCGATTTCTGGGAGCATCCGGCTGTCTTGATTCTAGCATGTAACGACGCGGCTCCGGACCTTCTCCGAGAGCGGCAGCCCCGCCTGCAAGTGCCCGTGCAGAACGCAGGCCAGGGGGTGTACACTCGTTCGTTCGCGTGTAGCCTGCAGTCTCTACTCTCCCGAAAGGTTGTTCAAGTGAAAACAAACCTTGCGCTACTCCCCTGCTTTGCCGCGTTCACGATCGTTATCACCGTTCTAACAGCCGGTGAAGGCTCTGCCGAAACCGCTCCTGTGAAGCCCCTGACCATCGATGCCCTATTCCAGCCGGGAGGGCTGGCCGGGCGCGGTCCGGAGTCGAGCGCGTGGAGCCCCGACGGCAGCCGTCTTTCTTTCGTCCAGCGCGACGAAAAAGGAGAGAAGGGCGAGCTGTGGTACGTCGACGCCAAGACGGGAGAAAAGAAGGTTCTGGTCAGCGCTTCGAAACTTGCGTCGCTCGATCCCGACGTCAACAAGGTAAAGAACGAGCGCGAGAAGGAGCGCCTGACGCGCTACCACGTGGCTGCGTACGTGTGGGACCCAGATTCAAAGCACATTCTCTTCGACTCCCAGGGACAGCTTTGGCTGTACAACCTCGATACCCAGACAGCGGTGCAATTCACTTCCGCCAGCGATCCCAGCGGAGATCCTAAGTTTTCTCCCGACGGCAGCCATGTCGCCTATACCCGAAAACACAACCTGTACGTCCGGACGGTCAGCAACAACCAGGAGAAGGAGCTCACCAAAGACACCGGCGAGAATCTCTTCAACGGCGACATTGATTGGGTCTACGCCGAAGAACTCGGAGTGCGAAGCAACTACTTCTGGTCACCCAGCGGCAAGGAGATTGTCTTCCTGCATATGGACGAGACTGGCGTGCCCACGTATCCCATCACCGACTGGATGCCTACACATCCGACCGTCGATCAGGAAAAGTATCCCAAGGTAGGCGATCCCAATCCTGTGGTGAAGCTAGGTGTCGTGGATGCAGACAAGGGAAAGGTGCGCTGGATCTCTCTTACCGACGACCCGGATACCTACCTCCCGCGGTTCGGATGGGTCAACGATAGCGTGATCTGGGCGGAGATACTGAACCGCGCAGAAGACAAGATGGCGCTGTATTTCGTCGACGCGAAGTCGGGCAAGTCCCGGATGGTGCTCAGCGAGAGCCGCCCCGATGCCTGGTTCGACTTTGAACACACCGAAGTTCGCTTCTTGAAATCCAGCAGCCAGTTCCTGTGGCCAAGCTGGCGCGACGGAAACATGCATATCTATCTCTACAGCTTCGACAAGCAGAACCCGATGGCAGCAGACGCGAAGCTCGAACGGCAACTTGAGAGCGGAGACTACGAAGTACTGGGCATCGAGGGTGTAGATGAAGCTGCAGGCACGGTCTTCTTTGTAGCCAACAAAGATGATCCAAGGCAAACGCAAATCTATTCGGTACAGCTTGATGGCACAGGGTTCAAAGCGTTAACCACCGGAGAAGGGCTGCACTCGGCTATTTTTAGCGATGACGGCAAGCACTACCGGCATGTGTACTCCGGGCCACAGGCCGCGCCGGCCGTCACGGTCTGCGCAGTGGGCGGATCATGCAGTCCGTTGTGGCAGGCGCAAGAGGAGATCACTGAATATGGCCTGCGGTCCCCGAACTTCCTGGAGTTCAAAGCGGACGACGGTACAACTCTTTACGGCCGATTGCTGCTGCCTCCCCAGGGAGCGGTCAGCGGCAAGATTCCTTTGATCGTCAACATCTATGGCGGTCCCGCTGCGCAGATGGTCAGGAAATCCGTGCCCGATGGCTTCGACGAAATTTTGGCGCGCAATGGATTCGCTATATTCGCAGTCGACAATCGAGGAACGCCGGGCCGGAATCGAAAGTTTCAGACTGCTATCCGTCATCAGTTTGGTGAGATTGAACTGAAAGATCAGCTAAGCGCGCTCGATCAATTGCTGGCGGAATATCCGCAGCTCGACAAAGATCGCATCGGGATCTGGGGATGGTCCAACGGCGGATCGATGACGCTTTATGCGATGACGCACTCCGAGCGCTTCAGGGCCGGTGTGGCGGTGGCGCCCGTCACTAACCAGCTGAACTATGACTCGATTTATACCGAGCGATACATGGGCTTGCTTAAGAGTGACAGGGCCGGCTACGAAATGTCGGATGTGACCAAATCGGCAGACAAGTTGCACGGAGATCTGCTACTCGTGCACGGCACGAGTGACGACAACGTCCATTTTCAGAACAGCATTCAGATGATCAACGCTCTGATCAGCGCGGGCAAGCAGTTCCGTCTAATGATCTATCCCAACAAAACTCATAGCATCTCGGGAAAAGACGCGCGGGTACATTTGTTCACGATGATCGCGGAGCACTTTGAGCGGGAGTTGAAGAACTAGCCGGCCAGGGGTCGGGGGTTGAGGTCATGGTCATGGTTTGGAAAACCTGACTCCCCGGCTATTATTTGTGCTTTTCTGCTTTCTTGCCGCTCTCTTTTGTGGAACTCTCGGCCTTCTTTTCGTCCTTCTTCGCGTCCTTCGAGTCCTTGCCCGATTCCGATGAAGGGGTGTGCGACTTTTTGGCGTAGTCGGTTACGTACCAGCCTGAACCTTTAAACTGCACCGCGGGCGCAGAGATCGTCTGCTCGACTGCGCCACCACATTCTGGACATTTCTTAACGGGCTTGTCAGAGAACTTCTGGATTCGTTCAAAGACATGGCCGCACTTTTTGCACTGATATTCGTAAAGAGGCATGAGTTGAGACGTTTGCGAGGAAACTCGATTCCTATCGATTCTAGGGGCGAGTGTTGTTTGGCGTCAATTTTGCAACGCTAGCGCGATGTCGCGTGGTCAGTTGAAGTGACTCCGGCGTTCACCGAGAAATGCTGCACAATTTTCCACTCGTTGCCAATCTTTTCCATCACGATCAAGTACTGGCCAGAGTGAATTTCAGACCCGGCGGTTCTTCTGGTTCGTCCGGCTCCATAGGCCAAAATTCCGGAACTCTTCTCGGCGATGGGTTCGATCGTTTCAAGTTGGCTTCCCTGGTCCAAACCGGACTGGACCCACTTGCGAATCTCGGACCGTCCTCGGAATGTGCCGCCGTCGCTCACCAGAGTTGCGCCTTCCGCGTAGAGTGCCAAAATTCCGTCAACGTCTTTGGCGTTGTAGGCGCGGAGAAATCTCTCCCTGATCTGCTGACCTGGTTGCGCATTGGGCTGTGGGGCGGAATTGGGCTGCTGTGCCAAGGCGCAGACAGTTGTTAAGAACACAAGCAATGCACAGAGATTCTTCATCGACCTCTCCTGATTCGCAGGAATCTTATAGCAGACGTTTGGGAGCTGTGTTGCGCCACGCAGCCAGGATGGCCTTAGCCAGGATTTCCTTTTCGGCAGCTTTGAGGTGAACGCTCGTAGCGCCACGGCGTCCCCAAGTGCCTTTCACAGGGATGAAGACGTCAGGATGGTCCTTGGAAAAATAGTGCTGATCTTCCGGCGAGAGCTTGACCATGCCGCGGGTTTTATCGGGATAGCCAAGCGTGGCAAAGATCTTCCCGGAGACACGAAAGTCAGGATGATTCATGTGTTGACGCTCTTCAGTTTCGGGCAGCGCGAGGGCAAGTTTACGAAAGTCGTTGGCGGTCATGGGGCGGACCTTTCGGGAACTCATCAGCATAACGTGCCTCTCGCATGAAAAGTCACGATTGCCCGTTCAGATTTGAGATTGCAGATTGAGTTTCGGCCAATCCGCAGGATGGGGCTCAATTTGAAATCTTCAATCTACAATCACCAATCCGCAGGGTGGTAGACTCCGGCCATGACCGATGCTGCGGGACCGGCGCTTTATTTGGTCGCCACGCCGATTGGGAATCTCGAAGACATCACGCTGCGTGCGCTGCGGGTGCTGAAAGAGGTCGATATCATCGCGTGCGAAGATACGCGACAGACCCAGAAACTGCTGAATCACTTTTCCATCGCGACGCGGACGACCAGCTATCACGAGCACAACGAAATGACGAAGTCGGCAGAACTGGTGAAGGAAATGCAGGAGGGCGCAAGTGTCGCTTTGGTGACCGATGCGGGTATGCCGGGAATCTCTGATCCAGGATATCGGCTGATTACACTGGCGATCCGACATCACGTGCCCGTCGTCCCGGTACCAGGCGCGTCGGCGTTTCTTGCGGCCCTGGTAGCGAGTGGGCTTCCGACGGATTCGTTTCGATTCAATGGGTTCCTGCCGGCGAAGCGAGGAGAACGTCGGACGATCCTGGAATCAATCAAGCAATCACCTCGCACGCAGGTGTTCTATGAAGCGCCACACCGGATCCTCGAGTCGCTCGAAGATGTCGTCGGGGTTTTGGGCGATTCAAGGCACGTTGTGGTGGCACGCGAGGTGACGAAGATCCACGAAGAATTCTTGCGCGGGCATGCAAGTGAGATGCTCGGTACTCTGAAGGAGCGCGGTGGGGTGAAGGGCGAGATCACGCTGCTGATCGGGAAGGCAGAAGAAGGGGCTGCGGAAACGGCCGCAGTTGGGCGTCAGACCGTACGGCAGCGTATGGAGCAACTCATGGCTGAAGAGAAGATCGATGAGAAGGCTGCGCTGAAGAAGGTGGCGAAGGAGCGGGGAGTGTCGAAGAGCGAAGCGTATCGAGAGTGGCAGAGGGGACATCTAGGTAGCTAGGCGAGAACTCGGATCGCTCCACATCCTAGCTAGCAGAGCTCCGACGGTGTAACTAACACCGGTGTAGAGAGGCATCGTCAAAAACAACTCATAAAGGCACTCAGTCCCCCCGCAATTGTTTCCAAAATAGGTATCCCAGGTGGAATCGTAAGTGGCCATGGTCCTATGCGTTGTGGAGGCGCTCCAAAATAAGGAAATTCCCTGTGGAAGCCAGGCAAGGAATGCGAGAGTACTGGGCACTCTGCGATAGAAAAACATTCCCCAAAACAACCCTGAGATTATCTCGGGGAGCCAGATCGGCTCTCCTGGCGAGATGCCCGGCTAGCGACGACTGCTCGCTAGCTGGCGGGTAGATCAAGGTGATGGCCGCAGAGGCTAGCACACCCAACAGAGCCGCAATGTATGTGGCTGGAAAAAGAATCAGAGCAGCTGCCTGAAACAGGCGAGGTGTTTTCAGAGTGTCTCCTGTAGAACGATCAATCCTATTTCCCCGCCAGTTCCTTCTTCACCATCTCACTAACCACTTTCCCATCCACGCGCATCCCTGCCGCGGCGAACTTCGCCATCGCGTTCTTCATCACTGTGCCCATGTCTTTCATAGACGGTGAGCCCATTTCTGCGATAGTGGCCTTCACCCCGGCGGCGATATCCGCTTCGCTCGCGGCTTTCGGCAGGTAGGCCTCGATCACCACGACTTCCGCGGCTTCTTTGTCGGCCATTTCCTGGCGCCCGCCTTTGGTGAATTGCTCGATGGACTCTTTACGCTGCTTGATCAGCGTGGCCAGCACTGCCTGCGATTCCTTGTCGTCGAGCGGCGACATTTTCTCGACCGTCTTCAGTTGCAGTGCGCTCTTGACCATGCGTAGGCAGGAAAGACGGGCCTCGTCCTTCGCCTTCATGGCGGTAACAATGTCCTTTTGAATCTGATCGACTAGGGGCATGAGGGGATTATAGCTTTCCGTCCCAAGCCTGATAACTGCGGCGACGATTTCGCGTCTCTAAAAGAAGAGTTGAGCGCACAATGATGATGTCATCGGGGAGAAACCACGATGTGCAAGTCTTTAGCCTTGGCTGGAACAATCGCCATTCTGCTGTGGACCGTCAGTGCCTTAGCGCAGCCGCAGCATGACAAGGAATTCTGGCGGACGATCGCCCGGCAGCACGGCGCAATCCCTGAACACCAATCGCCCGACGCACTGGCGCATGAACTCAGCGCTATGCTCGCCTCGCCTGATCCTGAACTTCGGGACGACGTCGCGTATTCCATCCTTGCGACCTGGATCTACCGAGGCAATATCCTCTCCACTTCGACCCTGATCTCGCTCACTGATGAATGGCGGGCCAATCTCAAGAGCGGAATCGGCGAGGCCGGCACGGATTCCGTTCTCAAGCGTTCCTTCTCCGCGCTATGTCTCTCGGAGATTGCGAAGCGGGAAGCCAAAGAACCGTTTCTGGGCACTGATCGCTATCACAACCTGGTCTCCGAAGCGATTATCTATCTGCAATCCGAGCGCGATCTTCGCGGGTACGATCCCAAACTTCACTGGATTCATGCCACAGCACACACGGCAGATCTGCTCGCCGCGTTGGCTGACAGCCCGCAACTGACGCAGCAAGAGGCGAGTGGAATTCTTCAAGCGATTCGAGCGCGGCTATTCAGCGCCACGGAAGTCTTTACCCAGGGAGAGCAGGATCGTTTGGCGGCGGCGGTTGTGTGCGTAGTCCGACGAAAGGACTTTGAGCAATCCACGTTCGACCCATGGCTCTCCGCACTTGAACAAGAAGACCGGGACGTATGGACCGCGACCACGCCAGAGTCCCTCGCACGCTACCAGAACCATAACTACCTGCTCCAGGCCCAGACCGTGCGCATCCTGCTTGAGCCTGAATCAGCCCGTATGACCAGCTACCGGCAAAGCGTCGTCAAAGTCCTCGCTAGAAGATAGCCGACGGCTCGATTTGCTGCCTTGGGAGGGACGGAAATAGCAAAGGCCGGCACGCGGCCGGCCTGCCACAGATATGAATGGGAAAACTACTTCTTGGGGGCGATCGCGTCCTTCGCGGCTTTGGCGACGCGGAACTTCACGACGGTCTTCGCCTTGATCTGGATGGGTTCGCCGGTCTGTGGATTGCGTCCGGTGCGAGCCTTGCGGTGAGCTTTTACCAGGCGGCCCAGACCGGGCACGACGAAAAGGCCATTCTTCTTGGTTTCTTTGATTGCGGTGTCCGCGAGATGCTCCAGGAACGCCGCCGCGGTCTTGTTGGGAAGCTCAGTCTTCTCCGCCAGCAGCCGGATCAGCTGAGTTTTGGTCAAACCTGCAGCCATACTACCTCCTCAGAAAAATCGTTTTAATACCAGCGGGGCTTATCTTATACCGTACGGCCTGTGGAAAAACACATATTTTACTGGGGTTTTATCGTTGAGCAACGCTCTGAGGTGCATTTTTACAGGGGTTTGACGCGACCAGAGGTCGAAGGAGCGGCCGGCGATGCACATTGTCGCGGTTCACGGATTTCAGATTAAAGACTTCGGCTTGCAGATTTTCCCCGGCGTAGACATTCGTATCGCAATCTGAAATCTGAACTCATCGAACTAAAATCACCCGACGATGACACGCTGGATGCCATAATGAATCTTGGAGCCCCGATTGAGCTGCCCTATCTGTGAAATCCGGAAAGAGAAGCGTTTCTGCCCGGCAGTCCACGGACGAATCTGTCCGCAATGCTGCGGGGAGCAACGCGAGGTGACGTTGGATTGTCCGAGCGACTGTCCGTATTTGCAGCAGGCGCGCGAACACGAGAAACCGCGCCCGCCAGAACAGATCGACCCCGCGGGGTTGTTACTGCAAATCGAAGTCTCCGACCAGTTCATGTACGAGAAAGAGCATCTGCTGATGGGGCTGACCTACGCGCTGGCCAAGTCTGCTCGTGCCGATCGCAGTCTGCACGATCAGGATCTGATTGCCTCGCTTTCGATGTTGGCAAAGAGCTACGAACGCCGCGTCACTTCCGGTCTCCATTACGAGCAGCCGCTTACTAGCGACTCACAGCGAAGGGTGGCGATTGAGGTGGAGAACATGGTGAAGGAGTATCGCGAGGCGGAGCAAAAGCATGTGGGGTACTCCACCCTTCGGGACTCCGAGGTGCTGAAGGCGTTAGTATTTCTCCTGCGGCTCGCCCATGGAAGAACATCGGGCCGTCCGAAGGCCCGCGCGTTCGTGGAGTTTCTGTTTGCGCAGTTTCCCGAGAAAGAATCAGCGGTTGTGACTCCACAGGAAGCCGGCAGCCGGATCATCCTGCCCTAATAACGTCGTTGGTGGTTAGTCGTCGGCGGTTCGCCATTCTTCGACTTCGATGCTTCAATCCTGCGAACCGACTGTCCAGGCGGCAGTTCTTCAAGCAGTTCCCGGGCCATCTTCTTCAGCAGCGGATGCATCGTTTCAGGAGCAATCTCTGCGAGCGGTTCCAGCACGAAGCGGCGCTGATGCATGGCGGGGTGCGGAATGGTCAGATCCCGTGCGCGCAGGACGTGTTCTCCAAAGAGCAAAATGTCGATATCGATAGTTCGCGGGCCTTTCTTTTGCAAACGCCTGCGCCCCAATTCTCTCTCTATTCCCAACAATTGCGACATCAGCTCGGCTGGTGCCAGCTCTACTTCCAGAGCAACAACGCAGTTCAGAAACCACGCCTGTTCCGTGAACTCAACGGGTTCAGTCTCGTAGAAGGATGAAACCGATGTCACCCGCCCAAGAATTTCCAGACGAGCAATCGCCTGCCGCAGGAACTGCTCCCGATCCCCGATGTTCGATCCAAGCGAGAGATAGGCCAGCGCAGGCAAGCTTTTCATTTGTACTCCCGGAGTATATGACCGAACAAACCCGGTTTTAGTAGGGTGCGAAAAGCCGAGCCCGATGGACGGTCCACCGAGGGTCCAACACCTTGGTCACTATCCGATTTGTTCGGCTTACTCCTACAATTACCCCATGACTTTGGAGTCACTCCTCCTGAGCCAGGACCCGGAATTGGTGCGGGTTCTTCGGCCCACGCTTGAAAAACTGTCCATTGACGTCGAGGTCTGCCACGAAGCCCGGACAGGATCAGACATTCTGATTTCCGACAAGTTCGACGCAGTGATCGTGGATTGCGACGATTTGACCGGCGGGCTAGCTCTTTTGCAAGGGCTCAGGGCTACCCCCAGCAACAAGAACTCAGTCGCTTTCGCCATCCTGAACGGCAAGCGGACGACTACGCAGGAAGCATTCGGGATGGGGGCGAATTTCGTCCTGCAAAAGCCGATCAGCACACTGAATGCGTCCCGCTGTTTTCATGCCGCATTGAACTTCATGTTGAAAGAACGGCGGCGCTATTTCCGCCAACCAGTAAAGATGAAGGTGGAGGTCGACTTCGAAGGAAAGAAGTTGACGGCAACCAGCACTAATATCAGCGAGGGCGGTATCGCGCTCATGTTGCGCGAGGCCTTGCCGAAGGGTGCAACTCCGCATCTGATGTTTTCTCTTCCGAACAGTGACCTGCATATCGAGGTTGAAGCTGAGGTCGCCTGGGCTGACTTCAAGGGTCTTGCGGGATTCCGCTTCCACAACGTTCCCAAGAGTTCTCAATTGCAGTTGGAAGGCTGGCTGGATGAACAAATGGAACACGAATTCCCGGGATCCAAAGACCGCATCGCCGCCGACCCGGATTCTCACTGACACGCTCCCCTTTGAAAAGTCTTAATGATCGGTCGCCTTCCCGAGGAATCTAGCTTTGGACTTGTGCTCCAGTTTTGCTCCCGGCAAGCTGACAGATCGGGAGAATCGCATGACCAACGAATTCCGCATCGCCAGAGTGCAACAGACTTTGCGCAGGTTTGAAGAGGACATACCTCTGCTCAACATGCGAGTGAAGGAACTGTCGAAGGAGCGGCAGGAGTCCGCTCGGAACTTCGCGGCGGCGATGATTGCAAAGACTCGAGCCGAACTGGAAAGGCTGCTGCAGCAGCAGCCTGAAGAAGATAACCTGAACGAACTCCCGTGCGAACCAGCCGACTGAAGAACTAGAGCGAGGACCCCGCGGAGGCCTGCGCGCTGTAGAATACAGGCTCGTCGCTCTCCACTTCCGAGAGAGTAACTTCTTCCCACAACGTCTTGTCGCGCAGGATGCGCGAGACCAGGGCGGTATGCATCGCATGACCGGCGCGATCCGCGACCACCCGCCCAAGAACCTGCCTTCCAAGCAACGCCAGATCGCCGACTAAATCAAGGACTTTGTGGCGGACGAATTCGTCTGGAAAACGCAGCGGACCGTTCTCAATTCCATCGCGCGTCAGGACGATGCAGTTTTCGCGCGACGCGCCACGAATCAGGCCCATGTTTCGCATGGCCTGTTCATCTTCGCGGGATCCAAACGTGCGCGCCGGAGCGATGTGCTTCAGATAGCTGCCGTTGGTCAACTCGACTGCAAAGGTCTCTTTTCCGATCAGAGGGTGAGGGAAGTTGATCGAGTAGGAAACCGAATAGGAATCCGAAGGATACACCGCGATGAACTTGTTCCCTTCGCGCATCTCCACTTCACGTCGAATTCTCAAGTATTTGCGCGCCCGACGCTGTTTTCGGATGCCGACCTTGCGAATCATGTCAACAAAAGGCTGCGCACTGCCGTCGAGAATCGGCAATTCCAGGTTGTCGAGTTCGACGATCGCGTTGTCGATACCAAGGCCGATGAAGGCCGACAGAACATGCTCGGTCGTCGAGATGAGCACGCCCTTCTTCATCAGGCTTGTGGCATAGCTCACGCGAGCTACGTTACGGCTGATCGCTTCAATCTCGAACCCGTCGAGATCTGTGCGGCGGAACACGATCCCGGTTCCGGAAGGGGCAGGCAGGATGCGCATCGAGACGGGAGCACCGCTGTGCAAGCCAATGCCAGTGCACTGCACCGCAGAGCGGATTGTCTGCTCGTGAGCCAATTCTTTGACGAATGTGAACGTTTAGACTATCGCGGAGCCCGGAAAACCGTATGTGGTAAGAAAGCCACACTTCGTGGCTGGGAGAGCAGGTCCGGGCATCAAGCTTTGGAGCTGCTAAAACTCATTCTAAGTATATGACAATAATATGGTTATAATCACGTTGCGTTCTTGAGGTGAGCGGTCAGACAGGAACCACGGATCACAACACCGGGCACGATGAGCGACAGGGTGAACAGATAGCAGGACTATTTCTTGTTCGGTTTGACCGGCTTGTTGGGGTTGTAGCCGGAATTGGGGTCGAACATCGTCGGATCGAGTCCCTGATTAATAGTCACGGTGTTGAGGAAACGTTGGCTGGCCATGTCTCCGTTGAAAAACCGGGTGATATTGTACGGCGCCAAGATCCCCGAGACCTCCCGGTAATTGTCGTAAACCTCCTCTTCCAGATTCTTCTGTTTGTCGACCGGGTCACGCCACTCGAATGATTTTTTGACCGGAAGGTGTGAATCGACGTCGAAATAGAGACTGACACTCTCGTTCTGGGAGTTAACCAAGGTCACTTGCAGCGCGGGATGTTGCGCGGCAATCGCGTTCCCGTCGAAAAGAAAAATCACCGTGGGATCGTTCACCCACGTGCGGAGCACGGTGTCCAGCGAGAATTTTCGCCGCCGCAAATACTCGGACAGATCTTTCTCTTCGACCGGAGTCGGCCCTTTATAGGTAATCTCGTAACCCTTGTTCCCGACATAGACCTGGGCGATATCCCGTTCTTTCGTGAACTCGATTCGTTCCTTATCGGGGAACTCGATGAACGCCCAGAACGGTCCTCCGCCGCCGGTCGGACGACCATGGTGGAAGCCATAACCACGCCCTTGGAGTTCACGATCGCGAATCGTGAGATAGGCCTGTCCTCCCAGGGCTTGAATTCCCTGATCAATGATGGATTTGGCCTTGCTGGAGTTCTGGAGAGCTTCCTTATCCAGCGACATCGCGTTCGCGGCAGGCGGCATTTTCCCCGCGTCCTTCGATGGCGGCGGCACCGCATTTTGGGGAACTCCTTGGCCCCAAGCCGAACACACCAACACCAGAATCGAGACGAACTGTTTCATTCCAATTAAGGGATGGATCGCGTGCAATGAGAATTGTAGCGTTTCTTGCGGACTTTTCGCCTGCGCCAGTATTACTCCTCTCCACGCTTGGATGCAGAAAAAGCCCGGAAAGCAAGCTGATCTGGGCAATTTTGTCGGGTTATCACACACGTGCTAGCCTGCCAGGACCGCACCGCCATTGACGTTTAGGATCTCTCCAGTAATGAAGCCGGCATACTTCGTACACAGGAAAAGAATTGGGGCAGCGATCTCCTCTGGCTTGGCTACGCGGCCCAGCGGAATGGTTCGCAGGATCTGTTCGCCGGTCCTGGGATCTGCCAGCGCCTCCGCGCTCATATCGGTATCTACCCAACCGGGAGCGACACCATTGACGTAGATACCTGCAGAAGCCAATTCCGTCGACAGCCCTTTCACCATGCTGATGAGAGCACCCTTGGTTGCAGAATAGTCGCAGTGGTAGGCCTCGCCACGCTGGCCGCTGGTAGAACTGATCAGCACGATGTGACCAGCAGCTCCGGAGGTTCGCGGCTGGGACTTCATCTGAGCTACTGTGTGCTTCACGAGACCGAAGACGCCGTCGAGATTCACGGAAAGAGTGGAGCGCCACTGGTCGTCTGACATACGGTCGATTGCCACGTCCTGGATCGGCCACACGCCATGATTGGCGACCAGGATGTCGATCCGGCCAAAATGCCGGACGGTCTCCGCCACGAAAGAGCGGGCGGCCTCCGGAGTGCTGAGATCGCAGGGGATGGGGTGGCATACTCCCGGGCCGCATTGTGCTGCCAGGGCGTCCGCCTGCGAACGAGCATTGCGATAACTGAAAGCCACCTTCGCATCTGCCGCCGCAAACATGCGGACCGTGGCGGCACCAATGCCTCGTGAGCCACCAGAGATCAGCGCAACTTTACCCGACAACGAGAGAGGGATCGACATAGCAGACTAGGCTAACTCATTCGCGTTCGTTGAGCCTAGCTTGAGCATTGGCGGATGGATCGTGATGAAGAACGGCGATCAGATAGCCGTGCCGGAAGAAGTCCGCTCCGCCTTAAGCCCGCGCAGCAGAAGCCGCACCAGCATCCCATCGAAGCGGGTGCCACTCATCTTGGCAATCTCCTCCAGGGCCTGGTCTGGAGTCCGCGCGGCGGAGAAGGACTGTTCGGTCACCATGTTGGCATACGCATCCGTAAGGGCAATGATGCGGGCCCACAGCGGGATCTGCTCTCCTCGCAGACCGTCTGGATAACCTGTGCCATCAAAATGCTGGTGGTGATGCTCAATTGCCTCACGCATCATGTCCGAGTGAGGAATCGTGCCGACAATTTCCGCACCGACGTGGGCATGCATTTTCAGATGGAAGAATTCATCATCAGTAAGCGGACCGGGCTTGTTGAGAATTTGTTCGGGGATAAAGATCTTGCCAACGTCGTGTATGCGCGCGGCATACACAAGGTCGGCGGTTTCTTCGGGGGAGAGCCCGAGAGCGCGGGCGATCACTTCACTGTAACGCGCTACAAGATCTCCGTGGCCGGCGGTTTGCAACTCTCTCGATTCGGCCGCGCGGCTCAGGGACTCGATCGCTTCCTTCAACAACGGTATGCGGCAATCCTGATCTCCACCGCAGAGCTTGTACAAGGTTGTCGTCAGTTCCTCAAGGTGCTCCGGGCCGGTGCGCTCACGTTGCAGAAAGCCTTCGATGTAGGCAGAAATCTGCTGGCGCTGCCGGGCAAAGTCCTGACCTTCTGCGAATTCCTGGGCGGTTGAAACCAGGTTTCCTCCGGAACGCTTGGAAACGTACATACCGGCGTCTGCGACGCGGATAATGTCCTCGATGGAAAACCCGTGAATTGGGAAACTCGCAACCCCGAAGCTGCCGGTAATGTGATTTTCGGCAAGCATAGGGTCATTGGCCAGCCACTGGCGAAGGCGCTCAGCCAGAACCTGCGCCTGCTCCGAACCCGTCTCGGGCATCAGCACGATGAATTCGTCGCCGCCATAACGTGCCACGACGTTGGATTGCCGTGATTTCTGCTCCAGCAAGCGGCCCACGCGCGCCAGCAAGAGGTCCCCCTCGAAATGACCCTTGCTGTCGTTGACTTCCTTAAATTTGTCGAGGTCAATCAGGACCACGGAGAAGGGGCGACCCGAGCGGGATGCGCGCTTCCACTCGGCTGACAAAGCCTCCCAGAAGAAGCGGCGCGTCTTGATGCCGGTCAGCCCGTCGGTAATCGATTGCTGCTGCAACTTCTGGAAAACGAACGCATTGTGTAAGGCCGTGGCAAGCAGGTCGGCGAGAGTATTGAGAATCAACACGTCTTGCGATGAAAAGGCGTTCTCGCTTCGGCTCTCTACGTTGAGTACACCCAACAAACTTTCGCCATACATGATCGGAATGCAAATAACTGCGCGGGCATCCGGCAAGATTCCAGTCAAGTTTCCCGAGAGAGCGTTTTGCACCAAGGTCCGTTCCTGTGTTCGGGCGACTCGGCCCACAATTCCCGTTCCAACCGGGATCTTCTTGCCCATAGCGTGCGCCGTGGCCCCAGCCTCTGCCTTGATCTCAATCTCCTTCGTCCCGTAATCCAGCAAGCCAATACCGATGTGGTCAAAGCTGAAATTCTTCTGAATTTCCCCGGCGATCTGCGCCAGCATATGAACGGGATCGTCGCTGGAAATCGCAGTGCGCGACACATTATTCAAAAACTCCAATTGCTGGGAGCGGTGCTGTTCTTCGGCAAACAGACGGGCATTCTCCATCGCCACCGATACCTGACCGGCTGCCGTAACCAACACGTCAAGGTCCCGTTGTTCGAAGACGAACTCCCTGTCGGGATTCATCGCTACCATGATCCCGGACGCTTTGCTTCCAAGGAAAATGGGCGCGGCGATCAAACACTTGGCCGGACGCTTCGGGACGTGGGTAATGCCAAGGCGCTGGCGCGCGGCTTCCAGATTGGAGCGAATCAGCAGGGGTTCACCGGTGCGTATCACATATTCCGTGAAAGCATTCCGCAATTCGCGCTTTCGCTTCGGAAGTTCGCGATTATCACGCACTTCTAGTTCAAAGCGGATCTCCTCTTCTTCCTGAAATGCGATATAGAAATGGCTCGTATCGAAGATTTGTCCTAATTCGATCTGAATAGTACGCAGAATCTCTTCCTGGTCCAGTCGCGAACTGATGGCCTTTCCGATTTCGGTAAGCAGTTCGTACTCTTTGGTGCGCCGGTAGGCGTCATGGCTGAGTACATAGTTTTCAAGCGTGAGGCCGAGTTGGAGGGCAAGTCCAACCATCAGCCTCGGACCTGACGAACCAAAGGCCTTGCGTTCGGCATGTGGGAAGAGAATGACACCGAAATTGTGCTCGCGAGTCTGCAGGTTGACCGCAGTAAGGTGCCGCACCTGCGCATCCGCCAGAATGCGCTTGAATTCGGCAAACGCCGCCATGGAAGCCATGGGAAGAGGCTCCCTCATTTCGGTGACGTCATGCACGGTGTAGATCCCGCTCTGGCGATAGGCAAGTTCGGAGATATAGTCCCCGGCTCCGGTCCTCTCGAGAGCCTCCAGAAATCCTGCGGGGAATCCCTGCTGCACCGACGGCAGAAGCCCACGCCAACGTTCGCTGATGACAATCGCCGCGCAATCCATGGGCAGAGCGGAACGCAGCCGTTCGAGGGCTGCTTGCATATTCGGCACCAGGTCTTCGGCAAACAGCAGGCGACGTGGGTCCACACCCAGCGTCGAAAGGGCCAGCGTATTCTCCTGCACGGCATTCCGCTGGTTCTCAAACAACACCATGACCATAGCGATGCCAAGCAGCATTTGCGGCACCGGGCCGAACAAGCGGCTGGCGCTGCCGAACACCTCCATCCAGGGATTCTGGATGTGTCCCACACCCATCAACACGCCCCACAACGCCAGAGCAAATGCCAGTACCTGAAATGCAAGTGATCCGCGCTTGTGTCCGTTCACGTAGAACACCGCGGAGGAATACAGCAGGATGGCCGCCAGCCCCATACCGAGTTGAATGGATGGCTGCACGTCGGGGCGAAAGACACCGTTTACGATATGCCCGTGCAACGTGAGCAGAGCGAGGATTACTCCGCCGGCGCCGACGGCGGCGTCGTACCAGCGGAATTGAGAGGCTGCCCGCATCAGCCGAGTCGAGACAAAGATGCACAGCGCCATCGCGACCAGAAAGAGTTGACTGATGAAAAACGCGACCGACGAGGACGGGAACGTGTCGAGAACGTAGTGCAGCGAGTACGCGGCCCAGGCGAGCTGCCAGGCGCGAAAGTACGGCTGCCGGCTCTGCTCGCGAAGGTAAGTGAAAACGAGGAACAGCAGGGCGGATACAAATCCGGGGACTACGACGGTGGTGATGACAACACTGTTCATGGCGTCGGCTGAGCACAACGGGCCAGACTCGCCGGCTCACTTTCGGGGGGAAACAGTACCTTCATGGTGTCACAGCGGGTGTCTGGACTTCAATAGGTTTTAAGTACAGTATCTGCCTTGGATTTATTTTGGGTTCAATAGGTTGCGAGGAATCCACAGAGCCGGTCCGCTTGACGATGTCTTTTCGCCAACCGTACCATCGAGAGTCCAGCCATGCCCGACGCGATCAGCTCAATCTCCGGCAACACCCCCAGGGTGCGCTTTGCTCCGTCTCCTACCGGCTTTCTCCACGTGGGCAGCGCCCGCACGTTTATCTTCAATTGGCTCTATGCGCGGCGAAACCACGGCACCATGATTCTTCGTCTAGACGACACCGACGTGGAGAGGAACACCGCGGCTTCCGTTAACTCGATCTTCGACGGGTTGAAATGGCTTGGGCTGGGTTGGGACGAGGAATACAAACAGTCGGACCGTGGGGCATTGCATCGTCAGATGGCCGATGCCATTTTTCAGAAGGGGCTTGCCTACCGCGATTTCACGCCAGCTCATGCGGGAGAGAGTGAGAAATCTGGTGCACAGGGAACATGGCTGTTCAATCCGGGGATGCGCGAGCTGTCGCGAGAGGAAAGCGATCGTCGGGCGGCGGCTGGAGAACCCTTCGCCTTGCGCTTTCGCGTGCCACGTGATTGCGGACCGGTCATTCGTTTCAACGATGCCGTCTATGACGAGCAGATGAAGGCTGGTGCTGATATTGAGGATTTCGCGTTACTGCGCTCCGATGGCATGCCGACCTACCATCTGGCGTCGTGCGCCGACGATGCCGACCTGCGCATCAGCCACATCATCCGGGGTCAGGACCATCTCTCGAACACCTTTAAACACGTTTTGATCTTCGAAGCTGCGGGATGCACCCCACCTCAGTTTGCACACTTGCCGCTGCTCGTTGCTCCCGATGGGACGAAGCTTTCGAAGCGCCGGCACGGCCCCGTCGTTAGCGTGACTACGTACCGCGATGCCGGATTCCTGCCTGAGGCCTTCATCAACTTTTTGTGTCTGCTTGGCTGGTCGCCGAAGGACGATCGCACCAAGATGAGCCAGCAGGAACTCGTCGAGACTTTCTCGCTCTCGGGCATCAATCGGGCAAATGCGGTGGTGAATTTCAAAGAGCCTGCAACCACACCTGACGAAACGTTTGATCCAAAGGCCGTGTGGCTGAATGCCGAGCACATCCGGGGCTTGGCGATCGAAGACCTTAGCCAAAGACTACTCCCGGTCGTGCATGAGCAATATCCGAACATCACGTCGGAAAAAATGCTGCAAGTCACGCCGCTGATCCGGGAGCGCATCAAGCTTTTGCGCGACGTGCTCACGGCGGCGGACTTCTTCTTTGTCAATCAACTGCCACCCTACGATCCGGCCGAGTTGATTCCGCAAAAGGGCGACGTGAGCATGGCAAAGAGGGTCCTGGAGAAGGCACGCGAGGTGCTACCGAATGTCGAATTCAAGCATGATCCTCTGGATCAGGCCCTACGTGCCGCGGCTCAACAATTGGGAGTCAAGGCCGGACAGATGTTTCAACCGATCCGCGTCGCGGTTTGCGGACGCAAGAATGCTCCTGGACTGTTTGAGACACTTGAGGTGCTGGGAAAGGGAGTGACCCTGGCCCGTATAGAACAGGCCATCATGAAAATTTAACCTGGGGCAAAGCAAACCCCGAACCCTTTTCAGATTCGGAGTCGAAAACCTGTAGATTTACAGGTTTACTGTAGCTTCGATTCTTGTTTTTTGCATCCTCGCCGCCGCCTTGCCCATCTTTCTAACTCTGACGTTCGAGCTTCAGTCATCTTTCGAGCAGGAGTGGCTCTCTCATGAAGGCTGTGCAGATCTCCAAGCCAGGTGGAAATTTCGAAGTTGTCGAACGCCCGATTCCCGAACCGGGCCGCGAGCAGGTGAGCATCAAAGTCGAGGCGTGCGGCATCTGCCATAGCGATGTTTTAGTCAAAGAGGGCCATTTCCCCGGTTTGCAGTATCCGCGCGTACCAGGCCACGAGATTGCCGGACGTATCGACAAAGTCGGCGCGGACGCAACACTTTGGAAGCCCGGACAGAGAGTGGGCGTGGGCTGGCATGGCGGACACTGCTTTGAATGCGAGCCCTGCCGCCGCGGTGACTTCATCAACTGTAAATTCCAAAAGATAACGGCGATCCACTTCGACGGAGGTTATCAGGAGTACATGGTCGCGCCTGCGGAAGCCTGCGCATTGATCCCCGACGATCTGCCGGCGGACGAAGCTGCACCGCTGCTATGCGCCGGAATCACCGTGTACAACCCGCTGCGTCATTCAGGAGCGCGGGCTGGTGACCTTGTTGCTGTGCAAGGCATCGGCGGGTTGGGTCATCTCGGAATTCAATACGCGCGCCAGATGGGGTTTCACACGGTGGCAATTGGACGCGGCGGCGACAAGCAAGCACTGGCGAGGAAGCTTGGCGCTCATGAGTATATCGATACGAGCAGTGGACCTCCCGCCGAAGCATTGCAGAAACTCGGAGGGGCTCAGGTGATTCTCGCCACGGCTCCGGATTCGAAATCAATGTCCGCCCTGGTGGATGGGCTCGGCCCGAACGGCACGTTGATGGTTGTTGGTGCGGGAGTGGAATCGTTGGCAGTAACTCCGTTGCAGCTGATTTTCGGAAACAAGTCGATCCGTGGCTGGGCTTCAGGAACGGCGCGAGAATCGCAGGACACATTGGAGTTCAGCACTTTGAGCGGGGTTAGACCCATGATTGAGCGTTATCCACTGGAAAAGGCTGCGGATGCTTACAACCAGATGATCAGCGGGCGGGCAAGGTTTCGTGTGGTTCTGACGATGAGCTGAGGGGCCAAAGCGAAATCTAGGGTGCAATCAACTGCGGTTCCGACAGAGTCAGTAGCTTTTCAGCTTTTCAGCTTTTCAGCTTTTCAGCTTTTCCGCAGAATAGTCCTGGCCGTACCTGTTTAGGTGTTGTGCGGGAACATCCGAGGAGCGCAGAGTCAGCACCAACAGCTCTTGGTCTGCCCGAACCTCAACATCGCGAGTCAGCAAATTCAATTCGGCTTCGGAAGCCAGTTCATACCAGAATTCCATCTTGTAGTGTCCCGGTGGCACGCTTTGATCTGGACAAGCAAGAGCCCCCAAGAATCAGAAATCCCGTTCAGCGGACCACGATACGATCCGCTGGCCGGGATCAGTTCATTTCTGCTTCCTCTATTGTTCCTGAGGAGGTGGAGGTCCGGGGGCATGCAGCTTGATTCGGATTGGGCCGTCCTTGTCATCCACGACCTTATAGTCAGCCGGAACGGCAAACAGCGATGCATCCGGTTCCCCGTTGCTGACATTTTTGAATTCCGTCTTCAACTCTCCCGACCACGGATCGTTATGCTTGGTCATGATTGTGGCTTTCAGTTCAGGGGAATACCAGCGTTCTGACGTGACCGTAATTGGCTTCTCGTTTCCCATCTTGCCGGCGGGGATCGTGGTGGTCACACGCGTTCCAACGGTGTGAATGCCCTCAATGGTCTGGTCGCCGAGGCTTTCTTTGTTGGCTTCGGACTCGTGCGCATCTGGACCGGTCTTCTTCACCACGACGTCATTGAAAAGGACATTGTTGGCTCCCGGTCCGCCAGACCGTTGGTAAATCATGACTTCCTCGCGCTTTCCCGGAGAATGCCCGGGGCCGGGTCCTTCGGGGCTATCAGGCATCATGGGCATCTTCTGCGCAATCTTACTTTCAGTATCGAGCAAATAGCGCACTCCGGCGACTGGATCCGCGATCGTAATCAGCTTGGGCGCTGCCGTTTGCGGACTGGCTCCAAGCAGGTTCAGCCCTGCCTCGCGACGAGTCCGGCCTTCGCCGTCGCGGCACAACATGGAGCTGTCGGTGGTGTGAATACGATTGCCATCGGCCAGCGACTGAGTATGATCAGTCACGACGGTCGCGCAGAATGGGGCTCCTTTGACAGGAGCGGCATCCATGCTCTCGATCCGCATAGTCATCCCGCCTCGGGCCTGCCATGCAAACCCTGGTCCGGCAGTGAAAGCAGCCTCTGGCGCCATCTGCGCGGCTGCGGCCGCCGTTAGCATCGCAATCAATAACAATCCATACATTTTTGAACGCATTCTATCTTCCTCCTGCATCTGGATAGGATTTCAAAACTCGATTTCTTCAAAGCGAATCCCGCGAGCGATCCCGTCTGGCCCTACGATTACATCCGCCGTCACCGAACCACTGGTCTGAATGAAGCCGGACACTTGCCTGGGCATGGCGACCGACGGCAACTGAACGCGAATCATGTCCATACCTTCGCCACAGCTCAGCGCGTCGCAGTACATCAAACTGCGGAAGCCAGCGGGAAGGGATCTTTCTGCCCGCACAGGCGAAAGCGCGCTCGGATTGTCGGAGGACGGCGGAAGTCTTCGCGACGCTTTGGGCGGGCGGTGCTTCGTTTCGGCGACGGCGGACATTGCCGTAGTTGGGGCTGTGGACTTCGCGACTGCGGGTGTTTCCACCGGTTGGACTTTCGTGCGCGGAGTACTCACAGTGACTGGCTTCCTGGCCGAAAAGAGCCATACCACTCCCACCAGAAAAGCAGCCGCGGTTGCGACCCAAGCCCATCCCAGTCCCGGACGCGCCCATCGACGCTGCGCGGGCGTCCATGGACTCGGCCCCTCTGCGATGTGCTGACGATAGTTCCGGACTACGGCTGCGTCCAGTGATTCAGAGGTGGCATCCACTGATTCGCGGACCATCCGCAGACTGTTTACAAGCTGTCTCTGGTCCTCGGCGATACGGGCGCAATCGTGGCAGGTTGCGATGTGTTCAGCGATCACGCCACCATCCAATCCGGACTCGTCATCGCGTTCTTCGAAGTACAAACGCAGCTCTTCACAAGTCATATCAGGCATCCTTCAGTCCCAGTTGCTTCGACGTCGGTTTCGCGACTTCGCAGAGGCTTCAGTTTCTGAGTCAGCAGGGCGTGGGCCCGGTGAAGTCGAGAACGGACTGTTCCCACTGCGCACCGCAACTGCTGCGCGGCCTCCTCGTAAGACAATTCGCAGAGATCACACAGGACAACTACTTGACGATAGTGGTCGGGAAGCGACGCGATCGCACCCTGAACGCGCGCCGTTACCTCGTTTCGCATGATCTGGCCTGCCGGCGATTCTGCCTGCGACATCAGGTTGCCTGGCTGATTCTCAAGTGATTCATCTGCAGGAATCGGTTCGTAAGGGTGCTCGCGGCGTTCGATCCTGCGAACGAAGTTGCGCGCGATCCCGAATGCGAAGGCGCTCACTTCGCCCCGCTCTTCCCGATAACCGCTCCCTTCTTTCAACAATTGGATGAACACCTCTTGCACAACTTCTTCCGCCGTCATCTTTGAATTCGTCATGTAAAAGACGTAGCGGAAGATAGCCCCCTTCAACCTCTCGTACAGGCGGAGGAATGCAGCCTCCTCCCCTGCGAGCGCGCGGCTCAGCAGGATTGCATCCGAACAGTTGTCGAAATTCTCCACCAGGCTTTTACCGTGCTCCAGGTTGGACGGTGATTCTTCATCTTGTCTTCACAGCAGGATGGGAAAAAGTTCCAGAGATTTGGGTCTATTTTCCGTGAAGAAACCACGACGTCATGAATGGGTTCCGGTCAGACGGCACCCGGGGGAAGGATATCTTATCTGGCGTCCAGAATCTCGCGGGCCCGGGCGACGTCATTGGGAAGCAGATCCGATGGAACCTGCAGACCACCGGATGCCACCATGTACCGGGCGCAGTGTGTCTTGTCCCCGAGGCAATAGGTGCTCCTCATCAAATCCGCGACACCCGGCATGTTCGACATGTGGCCGCTAAAGAAGGGACATCTTTCGAGCTTTTCGCATTCTGCCATGTTGACCTCTGTGATAGTGTCCTCCGAAATGGAGGCGACTTCTGTGATTTCTCTCACAAACACAAGGACCACGTGTTCAATATCTTGAAGACATTAGCCCACCTCAACCAAGCCATACGTGTGCTGCCAGCGCGATCGCATCTGAACCAGAGCGCGGCTGATCTCTTCGGCGGAGATCTCCGCATTCGGCCCGGCGAGCACGAATGACGCCTCTTTCTTGGCGACTTCGAGTAACTGTGCGTCGCGCATAATGTTCGCGACTCGGAAGCTTGGCATTCCAGCCTGGCGCGTTCCAAAGAATTCTCCTGGACCGCGCAATTCAAGATCCAGCTCGGCAATCTTGAACCCATCATTCGTGTCCACCATCGCCTGTAGTCGGCGTTGGCCTTCCTCGGTAATCTTTCCGCCGGTCATCAGGATGCAGTATGACTTGGCTGCGCCACGCCCAATGCGCCCGCGCAACTGATGCAGCTGGGCCAGACCAAACCTCTCGGCATGCTCAATCACCATGACGCTGGCGTTCGGCACGTCCACACCCACCTCAATCACCGTGGTCGCCACCAGAATTTGCAGCTCGGCCCGTTGAAACATTCGCATGACCTGGTCCTTCAACTCGGAGTCAAGGCGTCCGTGCAAAAGCCCCACCTTCAGGTCATTGAAGACATTCCCACTGAGTTCGCGGTACATCTTGATGGCAGCCTTGAGCTCGCTTTCTTCATTCTCGGCAATCACGGGATACACAACGTATGCCTGGTGGCGCGCCGCCACCTGCTTGCGGATAAAATCCCAGACCTTGGGCGATTGGTCGTCGGTCACTTGCTTGGTCACGATCGGTGTACGTCCGGGCGGCAACTCGTCGAGCACGCTGAGGTCAAGGTCCCCATACAATGTGAGCGCGAGCGTCCGTGGAATGGGTGTGGCAGTCATGACTAGAACGTCAGGTTCAGCCAAAAAATCCGAGCCTTTCCGCGCGCGCACGGACTCGTCATTTCCACTGACCGATCCTCGTACGTCATCCCCCGACTTCTTCATCAGCTTCAGCCGCTGCATCACTCCGAACCGATGCTGCTCATCGACGATGACCAGACCCAGCTTCGCGAACTCAACTTTTTCTTCCAGCAGGGCATGCGTTCCGATGACTAGTTGCGCGCTCCCCTGAGCAAGATGACGCCGGATTTCGCGTTTTCTATCGGCTTCGAGCGAACCAGTCAGGAGCACGATGCGATATCCGGCATTTTCCAGAATTCTCCGTGCGGAGAAGTAATGCTGCTGTGCCAGAATCTCGGTAGGCGCCATCAACGCTACCTGGCATCCATTCTCGATTGCGATGATAGCCGCTTCGAAGCTCACGATCGTCTTGCCCGATCCGACATCGCCCTGCAGTAAACGCCGCATGGGATAAGGCTTTTCCATATCCGCAGCGATTTCTTTCAGAACCCGCTTCTGTGCCGCCGTCGGATGAAAGGGAAGAATCTTCTTGATGGCCGCCCGAACCGGAGCATCCAGTTGAAACGCAATGCCGGTTTGCGCCTTCTGTTGCCGGCGTTTCAACTCGAGGCCCAATTCGACGAAAAAAAGCTCGTCGAAGATCATGCGAATGTGGGCTGGAGTGCGCGAGGATTGCAGGTCTGCGAGGCTCTCGCCGGGTTCAGGCCAATGTACATTCCACAAGGCAGCCCGTGGTGTGACCAGTCCAAGATGTGAGCGCACGGCGGCTGGAATCGCATCCGGCAAGTCCGGAGTAAGGCCATCGAGAGCGGTCCGGATGATGCGGCGAAACCATTTCGAGGTCAGCCGTCCAGTGCCCTCGTAAATCGGAACAATCCGGCCAATCTCGAGCGAGTCCGCTGCCTTCCTCTCAACAGCGTCCTCGCTCGAATCCGCGGGGTCGCCCAGAATCTCAAACTGCGGTTGGATGATCTGAAGCTCGCGCGTCCGCTGATCTTCTTCTACCTTTCCGTACAGAGCGATCAACTGGCCTGGAATGAACTTGTCTTGCAGGTACGTTGCGTTAAACCAGAGGCAACGCAGTCGTGCTCGCCCCTGCCCGACGGTCAACTGGAAGATCGGCGCCCTGCGAGTCCGGAAAAGTCCGGAGTTCCGCACCTCGCCGACCACACTCGCCATCTCTCCTGCCCGCAATTCCGAGATTCCTCGCGGATTCAAGCGATCTTCATATCGAAAAGGAAGATAATGGAGCAGGTCGCCGACGGTATGGATCCCCTTGCCGGCTAATACTTCCGCAATGCGCGGGCCGACACCTTTCACGTACTGAACTGGAGTGGTGAGTTCGAGCATGGGGCGAAATCAATGGACCGTTCGCTCTTCGCCACGAAGAGGAGGGCTCCGAGAGCATGGTAGCAGGTGCCTATAAAGGCCGGTTCTGCCTAAAGATCAGTTTCGGCGGAAACCGCCGGGAGCGGCCGGGTGTCTAAACCACCAGTGCTTGTCAATCTGGTTCAGGCCCTGGTCGCGATCGTGCTCGGCAATCTCATTTACTTTGCCTTGATGCCCTCATTGCCTCCCGCCGCCCGGCATCATCGATTCCAGCTCGACTTGGGGACCGTTGTTGATTTCTGGTTCTGCCTGGTCGCCTATGGCCTGATCCGCACTGCAAGACGCTGGCGATAGCCGCAGTTACTTTCGGTACCTCTGCTGTTATTACTCGCGACAGTAAAATCCATTGGAATGCCAAAGATCGCGGTCTTGTACGACGCGGGGCAGGCCGTTCTCTCGACCTTTGACCTCGATGAGGTCTTGCGGAGAATTCTGACCATCGCGCGCGACTATTTTCATCTGCCCAACGTCGCGATTCTCCTGCTCGACAAGGAGACGCGGCAGCTTTGCGTGCGTTCGCAGATCGGCTGGGACTTTGGCAAAGATGTCATTCGCCTGGCGGCGCACGAGGGAATCACAGGCGCTGCCGCCTCCAAGAAACAACCGGTTTACGCCCCTGATGTTACCCAAGACCCGCGCTATATCTGCGCGGCAGAGTCGACCAGGTCCGAACTTGCAATCCCCCTCATGGTGCGCGATGAAGTCGCCGGTGTGCTGGACTGCCAGAGCGATCAGCTGAATGCTTTCGACAGAGAGACCATCGAGCTGCTGACGCTTTTTTCGACCCAGGCCTCCATCGCACTCGAGAATGCCCGGTTATATTCCCTGGAGCGTCACCGTGCCCGGCAGCTTGAAGCGATCAATACCATTGCCCAGCAAAGCACGGCGGTAATGGAGTTAGAGGATTTGATGACGCGCGTCTGCTCCATTATTCAGCATGCATTCCAGGTCTCGCACGTGTCCCTGCTCTTGCGTGATGAAGGCGACCTCGTGATGCGGGCACATCACGGAGAGCTCACTCCCTGTTTCCCAGCCTCGGGCCGCTTGCCGGTTACGCAGGACCCATGGGCTCAAGTCATCGCGACCAGCGGTACAGTCATCGAGAAAGATCTCAGTGCTGCCTCCGATGGATTCCGTCTGTTTAAGGAATCGTCATCCCGGCTGAGCATTCCGTTGATTTCATTTGGCCAAACGCTGGGCGTGCTCACACTGCACAGTTCACAACGCAATGCGTTTCGCGAGAGTGAACTACAGTCGCTGGAGTCGGTAGCTGATATCTGTGCCAATTCCATCCAGAATGCACACTATGTGGAGCGCGTCAAACAGCTCGCCTATCTTGACGGACTGACCGGCATTTTCAACCGCCGCTTCTTCGAACTGCGAATCATGGAAGAGCTTGAACGCGCCCGTCGTTTCGGCACCGGCATGGCCGTCATCATGGCTGATATCGACCAATTCAAGCGCCTGAACGATGAGTTTGGCCATCTGCTGGGAGACGAGGTTCTCCGGCAGGTGTCTTCGATCTTTCACCAGCAGGTCCGGAAAATTGATGTGGTGTGCCGCTATGGAGGAGAAGAGTTTGCCGTGTTACTGAGCCAGACGAATGCTCAGCAGGCGCAGGCAGTCGCCGAGAAGCTGCGGCGTCTGGTTGAAGCCTGGCAGTTCCCGGGAGTGCCGCGCACCATCACGATTAGCGCAGGTGTTGCGGCCTTCCCCGTCCACGGCAGGACGCGCGATGAAATGGTTCGTGCCGCGGATTGCGGCCTCTATGCAGCTAAGCAAGCCGGCCGCAATCGTGTCTGCGTTGCAACTGTGGCGCTCGCAGCCACTCGGTCCAGCTGATCTGCCTAGATCAATTCGCCCTGCATCCGCCGAATTTGCATGCGGATACGTTCCACGTTCTTCTGGATCTGCTTGCCCTGCTTCTCGGTCTGTTTACGCAGTTCTTGACGCTCGTGGCAAAGCTCCTGCCGAAGTTCCTGCATGGTTTTGCGCGAATTCTCGATTGCCAGTTGCATCTGCGGCTGCAGTTTCGCGAGTTCGTCCAGACCGCTCAAGTCGCTCAGTTCGAAATCGGAATCCGCCTGGATCAGTGGTTCCGCCACAAAGCTCGACTCGTCCAGGAGGTCCCCCGACTCCCTGCGTGCCGGTAGGGTGAGATTCAGATTCTGCTCTTTCTTGTCGCGAATCACGCCCACACTCACCGAATCACCACTGCGCGACTTCACTGCGTGTTGAAAGTCGCTGGTGTCATGAATTGCCTCGCTGTTGACTTTGACAATCACGTCTCCAGCGCGGAAGCCAGCTTTTTCAGCACGACTGCCTTTTTCCACCGCCCGGACCAGCACGCCATTGCCATTCTTGACGCCGAAGAAATCTCCCAACTGTTGAGTGATGTTCTCCACGGTCAAGCCGCTGCGTGCCGACGACGTCACCATGATCATGTGCATGGCTGGAATGTCTATGTCGGGCACATGGATCTCCGGGATGTTCACATGCACATCGCCGGGCTTCGGGGTGACGAGAGCAAAGGCTTTGTGTTTGTCGGCAAGCTGTAGCTTCAACTCCAGCGGTTGACCATCCCGGCTCAATCCCAAAGTCACGGTGCGTCCGGGAGGCGTCTCGTGGATCATGCGGCGAAGCTGTACACCGCTCTCGATGGCCGTACCATTCATGGTCAGAATGACGTCGTGCTCCTTGATGCCAGCCTTACCGGCAGGAGCATCCTGATCCACCATCGTCACTTCGACGCCTTTTTCTTCCTTTAGCTTCAGAGCGCTGAGACGCTCGGCGGTGACGTCAGCGATGTCGACGCCGAGATACGAACTCGTGCCGCCTTCCTCGCCGGGATACACCCAAGGAGCAGATTGGTCGATCGACCAAGTCTGGTCGGCATAGGAAAGTCCGAGGAGGAACGGTAACAACACGAGGCTGCTCACAACGTATTTCCGCATGGTCATTCCCTCACTCAGTGATTTCTGATTCGCGGTTCGTGACCTGTGGTTTCGCTCCCAGGCAAAATCACAAGCCACTCATCACCTGTTTCTCACCGGTTCGCCCGCTTGATGCAGATGTCGCCGGTCGACGTGTGCACTTTCAGCAGCGGCCCGCCGCCATTCAGGGTACCTTCGGCAGTCAACGATCGTGGACCCCATTGCGAGCCCTCGCTGCTGACGTGAATGTCGGAGAAATCCGACTTGATCTGGTGCCCGTTACCCATGTCCACACTGGCTCGAACATTGAGGGCAAGGTCTGACGCGATGTACACCGTGATGTCGCCGGCGCCTGTTTCGAGATATGAGTCGTGCCGCTCTCCGCCCGTGTTCACCAGCTTCACGGTGATCCCGCCAGCGCCGGTTTCTGCAGAGGCCGAAGGCACCCCATACAGCTCGATGCCTCCGCCACCTGTTTCAGCATGAACGTGCCCCTTGGCTGACGTGAGCTTGATTCCGCCGCCGCCCGTTTCAATTACCACAGGACCACCAATGTCGCTCAGATCAACGCTGCCGCCGCCCGTCGTGGCCTTTACTGTGCCGTTGCAATGACGAACCGTAATGCTGCTACCGCCGGTCTCGATCACTGCACCCTGCGCGCAAGACTGAACCTCGATGCTGCCACCGCCGGTTTCCGCGACCAATTTTCCATTCGCCTGGCGCACATCAATGGAACCACCGCCAGTCTGAAGCGCGAGGTCTCCGTTTATTGTTCCAACTTCAATCGAGCCCCCGCCGGTTTCAGCGCTGACGCCCGCGCCGATATCATCGACGCGGATGCTGCCGCCGCCAGTTTCCGCCTCTACGCGCCCCGTCACACCGGTGGCGTCAACATTTCCACCTTCGGTTTCCAGCTTCACAAGCGATATCTCACGAGGAACCATGACCGAGAACTCGCCCGAGAAGTGCCGCGGATGATGTCCGCCTTGCCAATCCCCAACGATCCAGGCCGTGTCGCCCTTTACATAGGCGGATACTTTGTACAGTTCGAATTGCTTGCGAGCTTCCTGCTCTGAAGAATTGCCGAAACGTGAATGAAAAGCGTAATTAATGCCTTGCTGTTGCCCGCCTCGTACCACAACGGAGCCCATGTCCACTTTGATCCGTAAATTCTTAACCGCGGCCAGCGATCCTGTGACTTCTTGTGACCAGGCACCGCCTTCTTTGGTCACGCGCGTTTCTTGCGCCGTGGCCAGCGACGCAAATAAGATCAGCACTCCGGCCAACCGAACGACTTGTAGCGCTTTCTTCAACGGAACCACCTCGATTCTGCGTCTCTCGATGAGACGACTTCTGATTCAGGTCTTAGGTCTTGGGTCGTAGGCCGCGAACTCTTTGTAGTTCCTGAGACCTAAGACCGGTTTTCCCTAAGACCGCCGTTCCTAATCAATCTCCGGCAACTGCGCCAACATGGTCCGAGCCTGCGACTTGATGTACTGGCTCGAATCCTTCGCTGCAAGTGCCATCAGGACGCCGCGCACACTGCCATCAGCTTTCACGGGTTCGATCAACCGCAGCGCTTCAATCCGCACTCCCGAATTGTCATCGTTCAGCAGCGCTCGCAGCACGGCATCGCGCACGTTGGTGTCGCTCTTCACGTAATTGCCCAGCGCGTCGAGGGACTTCAGCCGCACTCCCGGATTGGTATCGTTCTGCAACGCATAGATCAACGCGTCTCGCACTTGCAGATCGCTGCTGCGCTGCGCGAGCAAGCCAACCGAGTCGACGCGTACGCCAGAGTTGTTGTAACGGGCTGCGTATAGGAGCAACTGCTGAATCTTCTGATCGTTCAGCGTTCCCTGCGTTTCCTGTGTGGAGAGCGTGTTGTACTTGATAGTGACCTGGTCGGTGCCCGGGACTGGTGTTACGGAGTCAATGCCAGCGATGGAAGCTTCCTGAGCTGGTGGAACGAGGTGGTCGGGACCTTGTGGCCCACGTGGAATCACCCGATACGCTGTAACGATGCCACCAGAAAAACCAAGGAGCAGAATTACCGAAGCCAGTGCCGGAGAGAACCGAATCTGCCGCAGCCAATTTGCGGGATCAAATGCCAGCCGATGCCACCATGCTCCTTGCTCGGCGGTCTCGAGTGCTTCCTGCAGCCGCATGCGCGACGACGCCAGCAGATTCGGCGTCGGATCCTGAACGCGATCCTGCGAGAGCAGCTCATGGAAATTCTGTTCGGCTCTCAACTCCAGTGCACAGTCGGCGCACCGGGCGACATGCTGCTCCAGTTCATGACGGGCATCATCGGCCAGTTCGCCATAAACGTGAAGCACGATATTTTCTCGAACCCATTCACACTTCATAGTTTCACCTTCTCAGGTCTTGGGCCGTAGGTCTTGGGTGTTAGGAAAATGCCTAAGACCTAACACCTATGACCCAAACACCTACCTCATATCCGCCAAAGCCCCGCGCAATTTCTGCGTGGCCCGGAAGAGAGTGTTCTTGGCAGTCTCTTCCGTCGTATGCAAAATCTCGCCCACGGTTCTCAACTTCAGTCCGTGATAATGCTTCAACTCAAACACCATGCGCTCCCGTGGAGTCAGTTTTTCCAGTGCTCCGGCGATCCGCGCGCCCAACTGCCGCCGCATCAGATCCCGCTCCGGATTCGCTCCCGCTCTCACGTCCGCGACCTGGTCGAGCAGGTCATACTCGCCGCCATCCGAATCCTTCGCCACCGGCGCATCTTCCTTACGAACGCTCTTCTTGCGCAGATGATCGAGACACAGATTCGTCACGATCCGGTAAATCCATGTGTAGAAGGAACACTCAAACCGGAAACTGCCAATATTCTTGTAGGCCTTGAGGAAGGCGTCCTGATACACGTCCTGTGCGTCGTGTTCGGTTCCGGTGAGATGAAGGGCTAACCGCAGCACCGCCTGATCGTAGTGACGTACGAGTTCCTCGAAGGCGGCGCGATTCCCGCGCTGCGCCTCTCGGATCAACATCGTGTCGTCGATACGACGATCCTGGTTTTGGCGTTCTAGCCCAGCCATGCAACCCCGCGGGGGGGCGGTTCTGCTGACTTTCTCTCTCGACTCACTCGCCTTCGAGTGGGCCCTTCCGCCAACCGCAAGTGATACTGCCCATACACCGGCCGGCATGTCGCCTATGTCCTCTACCTACCCGGTCTTAAATGTCCTCCGGGCTTGCACAGGAATAGACGGAGTGTCAGGCGAACCGTGAGCAGAAATTATAGGCCCTACAGGGATTTTGTGCGGTACCTAGATTGTTCAGGAGCAATGATTTAGACAAGAAACAGAACATTGGGGAACAGCGTGGCTGGAACGTTTGGCAGGAGAAGTGCCCCGATTGTTGGGCAAACCAAGCAGATTGCGGTGTACTAGTGCGAGCAGTAATGTAATAAGTGGCCGAGTCGATAGTATCTTCTTTCCTAAGATCGAACGCCGAGGTGGCACTTGAAAACAGCCTTTAGGCGAATTCCATTTCATTTGGTGGTGCTCGGTCTTCTCGCAGGCTTCGCTTTTGGCCAACAATCCGAGCCAGCAAATCCGTACTGGTACGACATCCCTTCCGCACCCCTCAAGTTCGACATTCCCCCTAGAGACCTCCGCTATGCGGAGATGCAAATGCTCAATATTCGCTCGACAGGCGGCGTCGTAAGAGCTTATTCGCTAGGCTGTATCCGAACACGTAACGACGTTGCTTCCAACACGGGAACCGTACGAACGTGGCAACTGAATCAGCCTCCCGAAAAGCAGTTCTTCCCGATCAATATCCTCAGGACGACGGCAGTGCCCTGCGAGAAGCGCTCGGAAATGCTTGCGGTGGTAAGGGTCGAATACGCTGACGGAGGTGTCTGGCAGATTCCAGAAGCGCAAACTGAAAAAGCACCCAGAAAGAAATGAACAATAATGTGGCCCGAGCGGACGCCCGGGCCGAGACAAACGATTATTCCGCGGCCGCTTCCTTCTCGATCACGACCTTCAAGTGTGCCGTCACGTCCTTGTGCAACTTCACCGGGACAGTGAACTCGCCTAGGGTCTTCAGCGGCTCGTGAAGCTGGATCTTGCGGCGATCGACATTGAATCCCTTCTTCGCCAGACTATCGGCAAGATCGCTCGACGTCACCGATCCGAACAGCTGATCGTGCTCGCCCGATTTGCGCGTGAACGTCACCGACACGCCATCGAACTGCTTGGCCAACTCCTCGGCCTGCGCCTTCTCTTTGGCGGAGCGGCGCACGGCAGCAGCCTTCATCTGCGTGATGACGGCCTTGTTGCCCTCATTGGCCTCGATGGCCAGCTTGCGCGGCAGAAGAAAGTTCCGCCCGTATCCCTCGGCGACCTTCACCACGTCGCCGCGCGATCCCAACTTCGCTACGTCTTCCTTAAGAATGACTTCCATGATGGCTCCAGTTTCCAATCAGATTTCTGCGGTCTTGCCGCCCATTATTGCTGATTGTTGATTCTTGACTATTGATTGAAACCCAATCGCATGGACCGTTGGATTTTCAATCAACAATCAGCAATCAACAATCAACAATGCTTTTCTAGCTTGCTCGTCCCGCAAACGGCAGCAGCGCGATGTTCCGCGCCTGCTTGATCGCCGACGACAGCCGGTGCTGGTGCGGCGCGCACACGCCCGTCAGGCGCCGCGGCACGATCTTGCCGCTCTCAGCCACGAACTGCCCGAGCAAGCGGTAGTCCTTGTAGTTGATGTCTTCGATCTTCTCGACGCAGAACTTGCAGACCTTCTTGCGCCGGAAGAATTTGCGACCGCCGGGTCCGCCTTCACGCCCAGGCCCCCCCGGACCACGTCCGCCACCGCCGAACCGTGGACGGTCTCCGCCCGGCCTTCCGCCTTCACTGCGCGGCCTCTCGCTCGATGCCGCTTGCTCTGGTGCTTTTGTTTCGTCTGCCATTGCCTTAACTCTCCTCGATCAGTGGCCAGTGACCAGTCGTCAGTAGCCAGCAAGAAAAATCTCGTTTGCTTCGGGTCACTGGCCACTGGCCACTGACCACCGCCGTTACGCGCTCGCCGGAGTCTCTGCCGCCGGAGCCGCTGCCGCGCCCTCTTCTGCGCTTGCTGCCGGTTGCGCGCTCACTTTTTTCTTCGCATCGCGCAGAGCCTTGATCTTGGCCAGGCGCTTCTGCTCCTCGTCCACACGCACAGTGAGGAACTTGATCACCGGTTCCGTAACCCGCAGCCGGCGCTCGAGTTCATGAATTGCGGGGCCGCCACCCTCGACGATCATCAGCACGTAAATGCCGTCGTAAAAGCGCCGAACCGCATAGGCCAGCCGCCGCTTTCCCATCTTCTCGACCTTCACCACGTTGCCGCCTGAAGCGGGCACAACCGACTGCAGTGTCGAAATCAGTTTGTCCAGATCCTCGTCCGTCATATCTGGCCGGACGATGAACATCAGCTCATAGGTACGATTCATTCGTTATCTCCAAACCCAATGGTCAAGTGGTCAAATGACCAGCCAGGTTAAAGTCGTTTGCTGGCCACCGACCACCGATCACTGGCCACTTTCTTCTTTCCGGTTAAAGCGATTCATCGCCGCTGCCGGACCGTCTTTCAAAATCACCTTTACAGCTTCTGCCGCGGTATCGAGCATGCCGCCTACAACTTCCAATTCTTTCTTCTTCATCGGAGCCAGCAGATACTCTGCCCCATCTCCGACTTTTCGTTCCGGCGCAACGCCAATTCGGATCCGCAGGAAATCCTGCGTATTCAGCACCCCGATGATCGACTCGATGCCGTTGTGCCCCGCCGAACTCCGACGCGTATGAATCCGCAGCGTGCCTAGCGGAAAATCCAGCTCGTCCTGAATCACAATCAAATCCGATTCCGGACTCGCCTCGTACTCTCGCAACAGCTCCCGCACCGCCAGCCCGCTCAGGTTCATGAACGTCTCGGGCTTGGCCAGCAGCACCATCTGATCGGCAATCACGGTTCGCGCCGTCAGCGCCCGGCACTGCCGGTTTCTCACTTCCACTCCCAGGTTTCCCGCAATCCGATCGATCGTCAGGAATCCCAGGTTATGCGGCGTGAACTGATATTCGATTCCGGGATTGCCGAGACCCACGATCAGTTTCACGCCACCATCCGTACCTGCGTCGAGGCAACCACGAGGCTACTTCTTCTCTTTCTTCTCAGCCTTCTCCGGAGCAGCCTCAGCACCTTCTTCCTCAGTCTCCTGCTTGCCCTTCTTGATGACCTCGGGCTCAGCCGGAGCAGCTGCCGCTTCTGCAGCCGCCGCTTCAGGCGTGGCCACCACTTCTTCCTTCACCGCGGTGACGTGCGCTACTGGTTGATTCGCATCGGACAGGAACTTCAGTTTTGCCGAATGCGGCAGGTCCGATACGCGCAGCACCTTGCCAAACGTAAGGTGCGTAACGTCCACATCGATGTGGCTGGGAATGTCTGCTGGCAGACACTCGATCTCGACTTCGCGCAACATCTGCTCGAGAATGCCGCCCTCCTGTTTCACACCGGCAGCCTCGCCTTTCAGGACGATCGGCACACTTACACGCAGCACCTTATCGAGCGCGATGCGCTTCAGATCGATGTGCAGTAGCTTGCCCTTGATCGGTTCATATTGCCAGTCGACGATCATCGCTTTCGTCTTCTCACCGTTGAGGGTGAGATCGAAGATGGTATTGTGCCCGCTCTCCGAGTTCAGGATGCGGGTTACCACGCGTGGATCCACGCTGATCGAAAGCGATTCTTTGCCGGCGCCATATACCACGGCTGGGATTTTCCCATCGCGCCGCACACGCCGCGCCTCATTCTTCGTGCCCGGCTCCCGTGCCTGCGCTTCCAAAACGTTCGTTTCCAATGCAGTCGCCATAAAATTCAAGTCCTATCTAGGAATCAGTTTCCGAGCCATGAGCAAGGAACGAACTTTCCGTTTGCTGACAGCTCATCGCTACTACATAAACAACTTACTCACCGAAGTTTCTTCGTGATTGGCCTGGATCGCCCGGCCAATCAATCCCGCAATCGAAAGGACGTGAATCTTGCCGCCCTTCTCGGTCCGCGCCGCCTCGGCCTCGGCATTTAGCGGGATGGTATTTGTCACCACCACTTCCTTGATCACCGAATTTCGGATGTTTTCAACGGCCGGACCCGATAGCACCGCGTGCGACGCACAGGCATACACGCAAGTCGCGCCATTTTCCATCAGGGCCGCTGCCGTCTTTACCAGCGTTCCGGCGGTGTCGATCAAATCATCGATAATCAGGCACGTCCGGCTGTGAACATCGCCGATCACGTTCATGATCTCGGCCACATTCATCTCCACCCGTCGCTTGTCGACGATCGCCAGCGCCGCGTCCACTTTCTTCGCGAAAAATCGCGCGCGCTCCACGCCGCCGGCGTCCGGTGAAACCACCGTCAAATTTGGCAGCTGCAGCTTCCGGAAGTGATCCACCAGCACCGGTGATGCAAACAAGTGATCCACCGGGATGTTGAAAAATCCCTGCAACTGCGGCGTATGTAAATCCACAATTAACGCCCGGTGCGCACCCGCGGCGGTGAGCAGATCGGCCACCAGCTTTGATGAGATCGGGCTCCGCGGCTTGTCCTTGCGGTCCTGCCGCGCATACCCGAAGTACGGAATCACCGCCGTGATGCGCCGCGCCGACGCCCGTTTCAGCGCGTCGATGATCAGCATCAGCTCGATCAGGTGCTCATCGACGCTCGCCGTCCGGCCGGTGTGCGGGTCGGTTGCCCGGCAGGTGGGCTGCATCACGAAAACATCGGCGCCGCGCACATTCTCCTGAATCTGGACGTAGCACTCGCCGTCGGCAAAGCGCGTCACCTGCGCTTGCCCGCGCTGCATCCCGAGAAAGTGGCAGACTTCGTCGGCTAACGGCTCATTGGCCGTACCGCTGAAAATCTTGAACTTGTCGTCGGCCCGCTGCCGCGGCTTTCGCTCCAGCTTCTCGTCGGTCACGGGGGGATTCTTCTTCTCAACCTTCTCGCTCTTTCCGGTCGGCGTGACTAAAGTAGCCATGACTCTTTGGGCTCCTGGCCTTCAGTTCTTACCGGTGTCTGCAAGCTCCCAGCCAGCGGTTTTTCTGGCAACTGGGTACTGGCAACTGCCCACTGAATTCTGGCTGGGCCGCTAGGATTCGAACCTAGACAAAGTGCTCCAAAGGCACTTGACCTACCATTAGTCGACGGCCCAGTAAGCCATTGTTGATGATGGATGTTGATTGAACCCCTTTGCGGGGGACTATATTGTCATTCAACAGTCGAAAATCAACAATCAAAAATTCACGCCGTCAAGCCCACACAGAGATAGCCGCCCACGGCTGTCCCGCATACCCACAGGGCGACCGCCCGGACCACGAACCTAATTTCCATACACTCCCCGCCAGTATGCCGCCCGCGTTAGCGTCGAAGTCATCCGCGCCGCCCAACCAGCTTTCCGGAGCCTGGCCACCGCTAACGACGAAGCCTGCCGGGACGCAAACAACCCGTACAGGGTCGATCCGGAACCTGACAGCGATGCGTACTTCGCACCCGCGTGCACTAATGCACGCTTGGCCTGACCTAGCTTGGGATACTCAGGAAAGACGACTTCTTCGAAGTCGTTCTCGATCCCAGCCCGGACGAGCGCGAGAAGCGGATTCCCGGCCCGGCCCCTTCTTGCCATCGATCCTGAAGGAGCACTGGAGTACAACTCGCTCAGCCACGCCGAAAGCTCCCGGCTGAGCTCATTCATTCTATCGGACCCAGACAAAGCAGTCAATTTGGACGGCTCACTCCGTCGATCCCATTCCGCAAACGCTCTCGGTGTCGACACTCCAATTTCCGGCGTCACCACCACGCAGGACATCGCTGGGAAATCCGGCAAGGGGAAAACCTGCTCCCCCCGCCCCACCCCCAGAATCGTGCCGCCAATGAAAAACAGTGGGAGATCCGATCCCACCTCTGTCGCGATTCGCAACCTCTCCGCCGCTGGCATTGGCCTTCGAAGGGCACGTTCCACCCCGAGCAACGTCGCCACAGCATTCGCAGAAGCGCCGCCGAGCCCGCCTTGCACCGGCAACCGCTTCTCAATTTCGATAATCACGCGTCCCTTCGCGCCAAGCGCGGTCATCACTTTTTCTGCAATGCGAAAGCAGGTATTCGATTCATCGCGCGGAACCCGCGGATCGGCGCATTGAATCTCAATTCCCGCCCCACGCTGTAGGCTGATGCGCAGCACATCGTGTAGCCCGATCGTCTGGTACACCGTCAGCAGTTCGTGAAAACCGTCTGGCCGCAACGGGCCGATGCGCAGTCCGAGGTTGATCTTGGCGAACGATTTTACGGTGACAGGCATGGACCGATGATTGTAAGGTCTGGCCCGGAGATTTTGCAGTTATGTGGCCTAGGAGAAATGGTCGGGACGGGCAGATTTGAACTGCCGACCCCTCGCACCCCAAGCGAGTGCTCTACCAGGCTGAGCCACGTCCCGACTTGGAAAGAATCCGCGGAAGGTAGCCGTTAACAACGGCCTCCAGCGGAGGGGTTCTTCACAATTCTACACTAGCGGCAAGATCTAAAATCTGGTTCAGATCTTGGCTAGTCAAGATCTCTCCAATTCGGGCCAACACCCATCTCCACGAGCAAAGGCACTTCCAATTTGTGCACCTGTTCCATGTGTTCCCGAACCAGAGAACGCATGATGTCCACTTCTTTCTCGGGCACCTCGAAAACCAGCTCGTCGTGGACCTGGAGTGTCATTCGTGACTTCAGCTCTCGCTCCCGTAGTGCGGCATCGATGCGAATCATCGCGATCTTGATGAGATCAGCGGCTGTCCCCTGCAGCGGAGTGTTGACCGCAGTCCGCTCCGCAAATCCCCTCTGGAGCGAGTTCTTGCTATTGATATCGGGAATGGGCCGAATCCGCCCAAACAGCGTTCGAACCTTCAGAGTGCGGCGCGCCTCCTCCAGAGTGTTGTCCAAATACCTGCGCACACCGGCGTACGTTGCGAAGTAGTTCTCGATGAACCGCTTGGCTTCGCTGGTTGAAATACCCAGGTTCTGCGACAGGCCGAACGGCGAGAGGCCATACACAATGCCGAAATTCACAACCTTTGCCTGCCGCCTGTGATCGGGCGTAACCATCAGCGGAGGTACATCGAAGACCTGCGATGCAGTGAGCGTGTGAATGTCGTCTCCGCGCCGGTAGGCCTCCACCAGCAATTGATCGCCCGAAAAATGAGCCAGCAGCCGAAGTTCAATCTGCGAGTAATCGGCCGTCAGCAGGACATGACCCGGCTCTGCGATGAAAGCTGCGCGAATCCCCCGGCCGAGCTCGGTGCGAACCGGAATATTCTGCAGGTTCGGATTTGCCGAGGATAAGCGGCCAGTCGCCGTTCCGGTCTGGCCAAAGGTCGTATGCAGCCGGCCGCTTGCGGGATTGATGAGCACGGGCAATGCATCGACATATGTCGATTTCAATTTCGTAAGTTGCCGGTAATCGAGCACCATCCGCGCTATGGGATGGTTCTCCGCGAGTTCCTCCAGAACGTCGACTGCCGTGGAAATCATCCGGCCCTTGCCGTATTTCACTGGCTTGGGCAGATTCATGCGGTTGAAGAGGACATCCCCCAACTGTTTTGGAGAACCAACGTTGAACTCCATCCCCGCCACTTTGTGGATCTCTTTTTCCTTGGAAGCGATCTCCAGCTCGAGTTCCGCAGACATCGTCGAAAGCGCGCCGGTATCGATTTTGACTCCAGCCTGCTCCATGCGAGCGAGCACAGAAACCAGTGGTAGGTCGATTTCTTTATAGAGTTTCGTGAGTCCGGCCTGCTCCACTTCATCTCGAAGCGCAACGGTCAACCTGCCTGTGATATCCGCGGCCTGCGCAAGTTCTTGTCCCAGCTTCAGGTTGAAACGCCGCAAAGCCACTTCCGCGAGTGAGTGTGATGAATAAGTCGGATCCAGCAGATAGGAATAAAGCATCGGATCATGCTGGATACCATCGATGTTGACTCCCAGCGGAGACAGGGCATGAATCGCAGCCTTGTAATCGTGGATGGATTTCACGGCATGATCGTCAGCCAGCAGCGTACGGAGCTTACTGGCAGCACTCCTGTTATCCATCTCTACGACGGTTGCCGATCCTTGTGCGGCAGAAACTGCGATGCGCAACGTTCTCGATTCGGGAGCGGGACTCGTCATCGCCCCTCCCATGAAAGAGAGTTGCGCCTCCTGCGGTTCCTCTTCGGCTTGCTCTTCCTCCTCATTATCCGAAGCAACTTTTTCGGCATGTTCGATTGCAACCGCCAACACCGCGCCTTCCCCTAGCTTCGCCGCGCTCTCCACATCGGCCGCTGATGTCGCCTCGATATAGTGCGTTTCACTCATCTCGACGACCGGCAGAAGTTCCTTCAGCAGCGACGTAAACTCGAGTTCCGTAAACAGCGCGCGCAACGCGTCGACATCCGGCTCGCCGGCTCGCATGGAATCGACATCGAGTTCAACGGGTACATTCGTGTCGATGGTCGCCATGCTCTTGCTGAAAAGGATCGTGTCGCGATTGTTCTGCAGCGACTCGCGATAGGTCTTGCGCTCAACCTCCGCCGCACGCTCCAGCGCCTGCTCCACGGTTCCGAAACGCTTGATAATTTCTACCGATCCCTTGTCTCCGATCCCTGGAGCGCCGGGAATGTTGTCGATCGAGTCGCCGCGCAATGCCATCACGTCGATCACACGTTCCGGAGGTACACCGAGAATCTCTTCCACCTTGGCCGCGTCGCAGATCAGGTTGTCTTTCGGTGGATTCAGGATGTGTACCTTATCGTTCACCAGCTGCATCATGTCCTTATCACTCGACACGATGTAGACAGGATGGGAAGCCTCGACGGCCTTGCGCGCCAGTGTGCCGATCACGTCGTCGGCTTCAAAGCGCGTCATGCCGATCATGGGAATGCGGTAGGCCTCAAGTGCGCGCCGAATATGCGGCACCTGCTGTGCCAGGTCCTCGGGCATGGCCTTTCGGTTGGCCTTGTATCCCTTGTACTCAACCTCGGTGAAAGTCTGCGTCTTGATGTCAAACTTGCGCACTGTCGTGACGCTTTCAGCTTGCTCGTCACGAAACGTCGGCCCAGCCACATCGAAAACCGCCGCGAGATATTCGGGGGAGAAGTCGTCCCGCAGCTTGCGCAACATGTTCACAAAGACGTAAATCGCTGCCGTCGGCAGGCCCGTCTTGGTCGACATCGGCCGCTGCCGCGCCATGGCGTGATAGGCGCGGAAAATGAACGACATCGTATCGATCAGGAATATGCGCCCGTGCTCACTGCTCGAGCGGGAGTCATCTGCACAGCCCGGAGCAAGTTTGGCGATCGAGCTTTTGCCAGCAGGAGTTGGGACGGCTACCGGTGCCGGAGATGGTGCAGGGTTGGAGGATTTTTTCCGCGGGGGCACCCGCCCAGTTTAGCAGCAGATGAGCCGCTAGAACTCCAGCTCGAAGTCAGCCTGCACTACTCTTTTGCCGGATTTGGGCAGCACGTTGCGGAAAATCAGATGATATTTGGCAGGATGATTCAGTGTGGGAGGAAGGTTGGCGTTCACTTCCTGATCATGCGTCGCATCCGTGGAAAATACAGCCTCACTGGGTTGCCCATCTAGATAAGCGGAGAATTGGTTTTCGTCCAACAAAACGAAATCTATATCCCCGGGAGTAGCGGACGGCTTTCCTCCGCTCTGAATGAATGAACGAAACGTTCCATGCAGCTTTGGATTGTAGGCGTGCGCTGGAACTTCAAACGGTAAGTCAACCGTGCCGGCTACAGCAAATGTTTGCTGAAGAACCTGACTTCTGGTACCGACGACGGACCCGCCGACGTGATCCGAGGCTGGAGTCTTATTCATGACAACAGAAATGGTTTCGACCTTAGCCGCGCCAGAATGGGGTAAGTAGCTCGGGAAGGGTGCTGCCATCGTCCCTGGCTGTGCATCCTGCGCGTCGTTATGAGCCGTTTGGGCTTTCTTGGCCTGCTCCAGGATTGGCCCTGCCTTGATCTCGACTGAATCGGACGTGTGACGCAGATGCATCCAGACCGAATAGCCAATCAGCAGAGTGAGCGAGCACAACACCAGCATACTGACAACACTCTTCATACGCCCCCCAACAGAAGATGGTAGAGCGACGGAGAAGAGCGAGCTAGTTATCGTCGGGTGTTGGCAGGTTACTTCGGTTTGCCGTATTCCGTATTGAAGTGCAGCTGGATTTCGCCGCAGGTGCTCTGCTCTGGCGAGTACACAATGCACGTATCAAAGGGCCGGGAATACACGTGCAGGCTAACGGCGCGCCGGTTGAATTCCTTCGGATTCACAACCCGGTGCACGGGATCGTTGGGATCGACCGCGCACGGATGCGAGACGTTCATCTCAACGATATTAAGTGGTTCGAGTTTGCACGTGCCCCCGCCTATGTCCTGATGGACAAGATGGAAATTCTCCACTTGCAGCCGCCCCATCGGGACAGCCATCCAGCAGTTCTGGTCGCGATGATTGTGCACCGAGCTCGCCTGTCCCACTTCCCAGCAGATCGCCATCAACTCGTAAAGCGGCGTGCGGTCAATCAGGTTACGCGTGTAGTGCTGACGGCTCCAGGTCAAATAAGGGGTGAGCGAATCCGCCTCAACTGGATTCAATTCCAGAAAACGCCGCAGCGGCTCGGTCGGGATGAACATCGACTTGGGCATTTGCCGCAACTCTTCCACCAGCTTTTGAATTGAGACCGTCTTGGCCGTGGTGATCATCGCTGCTCCGGAGTTAGAGCTAAGAGTATAGACCGACAACGAGTTCTGCTGCCCACTCTGGGATATGTGTCAGCGTCTGGAATCAGACCTTCAGCATTGGAACGCCCGCACTCCGAGCAGCGTGTCGAAGGCGATCGTCGAGAGTAGCCAGAGGCAAAGCCTCGCGTAGAGCAAGTTCAATGTAGCTGGCGTCATACTCGCTCAGCTGTTCTCTTCTGGCTATGAAGCGAATCGGGCCAAATGCGTTGTCAACTCGAATGGGATCAATAGAGATGGGGAGATCTCGAATGCGCTTGAGAACAGCCGTAACCTCTGCTGAAGTCGCACGCTTCCGACGCTCACCTACGAGTAACGCATTTGCCACCTCAAGCGGCCACACCGAGGGGGCAATCGCTTCTGCTCCCGTTGCCAACAAATCCAACACTGCCTCAGCGTAAGCGGTGCTTTCGTCCGCAAAGCACCACGCCAGTGTTACCGATGCGTCGAGAACGAGTCGGTCAGAAGCGGCGGCCTTCATCAATGAGTTCTCTGATCGTCAAGCCCTTCAAGTTCATTCCACTGCGGGCCTGGCGCAGTTCGCGAACGGTTTGCCCGACATCTTTCTTTCCGTCATCGGCAGGAACCAGCTTGGCGACCGGAATTCCCCGACGCGTGATCTGAATAGTCTCACCAAGGGAAACTCTTCGGAGCAAGGCGGTGAGGTGGGTTTTGGCTTCAAAAGCTCCAACTGATTTCATTAAACTAGTTTATCAACTGGTTGGTTTGGAAAGCAACCGAAAATCGCTTACGGTTCCCTCCCGCCGCCCAGAATCTCCTTACTCTCCCCTTGAGCCACCGCCCCATACGCCGCCACCCGACGCCTTCGCAAATCTCGCGGCAATTCCGACTTCAGAAGCCACAATCCCGCCGCCGACGCCGCGGCCCACGTGATCGACACCAAACCCAACTGCACTAAGTCTGCAAGGCGGTTGCCCCGTCCGACCGTCCCGATCGGCACAATCTTTGCCACTTCAAAGCTGACGGCACCGGCGGCGATTGCCACCACCGCCGATTTGCCCAGCTCTTTCCATCGTAGTTCGCGCAGGCGGACCAGCCCCCGGTAATTGAGAAGTCCCGCGAGCGCAAGCAAGTTGATCCCAATTCCGATGTCGGACGCCCATGCCAGTCCCACCACACCGAATGTATGGAACAGAAACGAATAGATCGGCAAAGACAGCAGCGTGATCACGCTGACGGCGATCATCGGCGTGAGCGTATCTCCTGCAGCGTAGAACGCGCGCGCATACAATCCCTGCGCAGACCAAAGCAGAAGAGAGAGCGAAAACCAGAAAAAATAAATGGCGCTCGTCTGTGTGTCCGCAAACAAGAACTTCCCCCGGCGATACACGAGATCAATGAGCGGAAGTGCCGCCACCATCATCCAGCCGGTGGCGAGGAGCGAAGCAGCCGAAACCCGATAAACCGAATCGTTCACTGTGTCGGCGAATTCCTGCAGCTTCTTCTCGTTGAACAACCGGGCAAAGAACGGCAATGAAGCCTGTCCCGTCGCTTGTCCGAGCACGGCGATAGGAACAGCGAACAAGCGCTTGGCGAATGTGAGGCGCGTGATATCTCCCACGCCGTTCGCAGCGTAATGGCGCAGGATCCAGTCATCCGCCGTTACCAGGGATACTCCCAGCATCAGCGGCACCGACAGCTTGACCCATTCGATGAATGCCGGATTGTTGATATCAAAGGATGGGCGATATCCCGTACCGATGCGTGCCGCGCCGATCACGCTGGCCAGGAACGGCCCCGCAAATGCCCCCGCCAAAGCTCCGTAAGCGAGCGAAGCGATGCCGAAGTGTTTTCCTCCCACGACTCCGCCCAGAATGATGAAGACGTTATAGAGGAGAGGCCCAAATGCCGGAAACAGAAACAGCCGATGCGAAAGCAACACCGCCGATACCACGCCGCCCACATAGAAGAAGATCTGCGCCGGCAACAGGATGCGGGTCAAATGCACGCAAAGATCAATTTTGTCGGGCGGAAAGCCTTTGACGAACCACCGCACAAACTGCGGGGCAAAGATTTCAGTTCCGATGGTTCCCACAATCATCACTGTCGTCATTACGGTGATGATGATCGAGAACGTCTTCTGCGCCTCTTCGTTACGCTTTTCCGCCAGGAATCTCGTGTAGATCGAAATGAACGTAATCGACGCCGCTCCGCCCGCCACGATGTAGTTGAGAAAATCAGGCAGCGTAAATGCCGCAACATACGCGTCCGTGGCACCACCCGCACCATACGCCCAGGCAATGTAAGCGTCGCGCGCATATCCGATCACGCGCGAAGCCATTACCGCCGAGATCAGCAGCAACGTCGCCGAAAATGCCGTGTGCTGGTGCGAGGGCCGGAAGAAGCGCAGCAGTCGAGTCATGTTGGGAGTGAGCCTTCCAATCTTATAGGAACAAGAAGTGCCCGCTGTTGACGACTCGGAATCAAGCAGCCCCGGTTCTGAGATAATCCGTCCGTGATCGATTCAATCCAACCGAGCACTCGATCCGCAGTCTTCCGCCGCTCCTTCAAAAAAGGATTCCCGTCTGCAGTCCGAGGGGAGGGCGTCTACATCTGGGACACCGAAGGGCACAAATACCTTGATCTTGCGGGCTCCGCCGCAGTCAATCTCATTGGACACGGAGTGCCAGAAATCTCGGCCGCTATGGCCGAGCAGGCCTCGAAACTCGAATTCGTTCATACCAGCCAGTTCACCACTCCCATCGCCGAACAGTACGCAAAAGAATTGCTGGCCTTTGCTGGAAAGCATTTCGAAGGCGGCGCCGTGTACTTCACCTGCGGAGGATCGGAGTCCATTGAAACCGCGCTGAAGATGGCACGCCAATACCAGATCGAGATCGGCCAACCACGCCGTCATCAGATTCTCAGCCGACAGCAGAGCTATCACGGTTCCACGCTGGGCGCTCTGTCGGTTTCGGGCAACAAGCGCCGCCGTGAAATCTATCTCCCGATGGTCCGTGAGTTCCCGCACATCGGCATGCCCTATTGCTATCGCTGTGCTTTCGAGTGCACCGACGGATGCCGCAATTGCGGACAACAGTATGCCACCGAACTCGAGCAGGCGATTGAAGCGACCAGCGGCGAAGCCGCCGCGTTCATCTTCGAGCCTGTAAGCGGTGCAACGCTCGGAGCCGTCGTTCCCCCTCCAGGATATCTCCAAGCCATTGCGGACATCTGCCGCCGCCGCGGAGTGCTTCTCATCGCCGACGAAGTCATGACTGGCATGGGCCGTACCGGCCGCAACTTTGCCGTCGAACATTGGGACGTGCAGCCTGACATTCTCGTAACCGCCAAAGGTCTCTCCAGCGGATACGCTCCCCTCGGCGCCGTCCTCGCCAGCAAGAAAGTTGTCGATGCGATCGCCACAGGTTCCGGAGCATTCCTGCACGGCTTCACCTACAACGCCCACCCGATCTCGCTGGCAGCAGGCCAGGCGGTTCTTCGCCGTGTGCAGTCCGGGAAGCTGGTAGAAGCGGCTGATTCCGGGCGACCAGGCACTACGGCATCGGATTTCAAACAGGCCCTCGAAGGCCTACGGGCTGAAAAGTCCGTGGGCGATATCCGCGGCATCGGCCTGTTGTGGGCCGTCGAGTTCGTCGCTGGCAAAGCAACAAAACAGCCATTTCCCCCGGAACGGGGATTCTCTGCTCGCGTAGGGGCGGCTGCCGTCAGGCGAGGATTGCTCGTTTATCCAATGCAGGGAAGCGTCGACGGCACCTCTGGCGATCACGTTCTGCTTGCCCCTCCGGCTATCATCTCTGAGGATCAGATCCGGTGGTCCATCGAACAGCTTTCAGTCTCGATTCGTGAAGCGGAAGCCGTTTGATCTATCAGTTTTAACTTCATTATTTCAGTAACTTACCTCTGGACCATCGTTTGATCTCTGGTGCATTGTCCTCCGCGCGTTTCTGCGCGAACTTAGCCCTCGAAAGAAGCCAACCGCGTCACGAAAGCGCTTGGAGCTGGCCATGGCAACCCTCGGATCTCATACGATGACTGACTACTGCGAACAGGTGAATCCCCGCGTGCTTCTCGAGATGCGCCGCAAACGTCCTTTCCCGGAGATGCTGCGCGTACAGGAGAGCTGGTCCGCCGCCATCGAGAAGCGGGCTCTCCTGTGTCTGGCCGCGCGCACTCCCGAGAGAATCACCCCAGATCACCTCACCCTGCTGGGACTCGCCGCACAAATCGGAGCGGGCGTGTGCTACGCGCTGGCATCCACCCATCGGATTGCTCTGTTCGGAGTGATTGCCTGTCTTGTTTTGAACTGGCTCGGCGATTCCCTCGACGGCACACTCGCCCGCTTTCGCCAGCGTCTGCGCCCGCGCTACGGTTTTTATGTCGATCACATGGTTGACAGCTTCGGCGCTGTCGCCCTGATGGGCGGATTGGCTCTCTCGGGTTACATGCATCCGGCGATCGCAATTGGTTTGCTCATCGCCTTTCTGATGCTCTCGATCCAGTCCTATCTCGCGACTCACGCGCTGGGGGAATTCCATATTTCGTTCTGGCGCTTCGGCCCGACCGAGTTGCGGATCCTTCTTGCCGTCGGAAGCCTGGCCCTGTTGCGTTGGCCGATCGTTCATCTCTTCGGCGGGAACTATCGTTTGTTCGATGTCGGGGGCGCCGTCGGACTCGCCGGCATGAGCGTTATGGTGCTTGTTTTCTCCTTGCGAAACACTGTGCGTCTCTACCGGGAAGAAAGGATCTCCCGATGACAACGAATCCCCTTTTGCAGGAACTGAGCTCGAATGGTTCCAACATGGCACCGACCGCAAAGCATCGCAAGGGACCCATCCCCTCCGTCGCACTCCGCTGGCTGAAATTCAACTTCGTGGGGGGAATCGGAATCGCCGTGCAATTTGCCGCTCTGTTTCTCCTGCGCGGCTTGCTGCATTTTCACTATCTAATGGCCACCGCCATCGCTGTCGAAGCCGCGGTCGTTCACAACTTCGTGTGGCACGAGCAGTTCACCTGGTCCGATCGAGTTCAGTCGTCGTGGTCCGGCTCGATTCCCAGATTTCTCCGCTTCAACCTGACCACGGGCGCCGTGTCGATCGTCGGAAATCTCGCGTTAATGAAAGTCATGGTAGGCATGGGCCACATGAACTACTTGCTGGCGAATGCGATTGCGATCGTACTATGCTCGGTTGCGAACTTCCTCGTCAGCGAAGAATGGGTTTTTGAAAAATCTTCGGACCAAATGGGCAGCTGACGAACCGTCAGACGATCTTCAACACAATCTTCCCGTAGTTTTTGCCCGCTTCCATCATCTTGTACGCCTCCGTCGCCTGCTCAAGCGGGAACACATGTCCGATTTGTGGCGTCAGCTTGCCCTGACCAATCCACTCAGAAAGCTGTTTCCATGCCGGTTCCATGATTTCGGGCTTCTGCGACAGATACGTCAGCCACAATCCCTGCAAGCTTGCCGACTTCGCGTACATGGCTCGCAAATCGATCTTCGGCGACTGCCCCGTCGCCGTTCCGTATTGAATGACTTTTCCAAAGTCCCGCAGGCAACGCAGGCTTCTTGCGGTGTGTTCTCCCCCGAGCATCTCGAAGACAGCGTCGACTCCTTCCCCCCGCGTAAGGTTCTTCACCACCTCTTCGTATTCGTGCCGCTTGTAATTAATACCGTGCTTCAGGCCAAGCTCTTTCACGCGGGCAAGTTTCTCGTCCGACGACGAGGTCCCATACGTTTCTACTCCGAGCAATCGGCCGATCTGAACCGCCGCCGTTCCCACTCCGCCCGCTACGGCGTGGATGAGGACGCGGTAGCTTCGCCCCGCCCGCGCCGGATGCGTCATGCCAGCTTGCCAATACCCCAGATACGCCGTGAAGAAATTGACTGGGAATGCTGCAGCCTGCTCATCGCTCCAAGCGTCGGGAGCCGGCCACAGCATGTTGGAATAGACCGCCGTTTTCTCCGCAAAAGCTCCCCACTGGGCGTACCCCATCACGCGGCGCCCGGAATTTTCCTCAATACCGGCAAATTCGCGCCCTGCAATCAACGGAGCTGGAGGCGTTCCCGGATAGCCTCCCTTCGACGTCATGAAGTCGGCAAAATTCAGGCCACCCGCGGCCACCCGCGCGATGGTTTGCCCAGCTTTGGCTGTTGGTTCAGGAACATCTTGAATCGCGAGAGAATCGGGACCGGAGAGACTGGTAATCACCAGAGCTTTCATGAAGGAAAGTCTAGCCCTGCGCGACACGACGCGCAAAGACAACAACGCCCATCCACACCACAGAAATGAGATGGGCGTGTCTATTCTGGGTCTTACATCACGACGAACAAGGCGATTCGCACTCCAGGGTGTAACAGGTCAAACAGGAAATACTCACCGTCAATGTAGTCGATATAACAATCATCGGTATAAGCCCACCCGGCTGGCCAGGGGTCAGAAATCACAAACCAATAGCCGGAGTATTGGAAACGCGGCCTGCCCTCCACGATCACTGGCTGCCGGATCACTACCTGTGTTGCCGTCCAAAGTGCTCGCGGAACTTGTCATCGGGGATGTGCGCGCTCTGCCCGGCGGGTCTGCCCGCATGCTGCAGTCCGGCATTTTGCTCCGGACGCTTTTCCGGATGCTTCTCGTCGGGGTGCTCCTGCCTCTCGTCATCGGGATGCTGCTTCGGTTCCTCATGCTTTGGAGGTTTCACATCCTCCTGACGCGGTGGTTTGGCTTCTTCCTCATGCTTCGGTTCCGCCTGGTGATTCGGCTCAGCCTTCGGTTCTGGTTTGGGTTCTGGCTGATGAGGCGGTTCTTGCGCGTAGCCTGCAACAGAAACTCCCAAAATCAACGATAAAGTTCCAATCCAAGCCGGTGAAAACAGTGTTCTCATCGTGTCCTCCTCAATCGTCTTTCTTTAATCCGGCGATCAGGTTTCCTCATGTGGGCCGCTGACATCGGCTCGGTTTGAGATGCGATTGCACGACGGAGTGCAGGTCAAGGAATTGCTGTAGCTCAACCCTGCGGAAATGGATGGGACTCCGTGGCAAGTGCTGGACTCATCCCCATCCGGACGGTGTCGGAGCGGCATTTTGTGCCCCTCAAACTCGAGTACGGTAGTGCGTCTACGGCAGTTCTCGGGAGGTATATACTCTTGGCGTTACTATCTCTCCGGCCCCGCCCTCGCTCGGGTCGGAATCGGGGCGTGCATTCATCCCCTAATTCATGCGCCCCGCATGCGAAAGGCCGGTTCTCGCCCGAGGGCGGCGAAGAGTTGGCACGGGTGCATTGACCCTTTGAAACCGGGGAACCTGCATCCGCGGGGAGGTATACCGTGGATATCGTATTTGTACGTCTTCTTTTCATCATTGTCGTTGGGGCCACGTGCTTCGTTATAGAGCCTTTCAACCTGAGCCGCCAATGGGATGCAGGTGTGGGAGTGCTGATCGGGGCGGCCATTGTTCTGTTTGAATGGAAGCTGCGCACCGTCAGTCTCAAGCGATTGATCGGCGCCGCCATTGGCAGCATCCTCGGAATCTGCGGAGCCTATCTGTTCGCTCTGGTGATTCGCAGCAGCGTGCCCGAAGGACACACGCAAAGTTTCCTGCAGATCCTGGTCATGTTGCTCATGGCCTACGTCGGGCTGATCGTCGGCGCGAACAAGGGTGATCTTCTCAACCTGGCTGCCCTCGGTGGCATCTTCGGCGGCGAGAAGCAGTCGAAAAAGAGCTATAAGATCCTGGACACCAGCGTCATCATCGACGGGCGAATCGCCGATGTCGCTGAAACCGGGTTTCTCGACGGAGTGATTGTCACTCCTCAGTTTGTCTTGCGCGAACTGCAGCTCGTGGCCGACTCCGCCGACTCCCTCAAGCGGAACCGGGGCCGGCGAGGTCTCGACATCCTTCAGCGCCTGCAGAAGATCGCCAACCTCCAGATTCAGATTGTTGAAGATGACTTCCCCGCAATCCGTGAGGTCGATCTGAAGCTGATCGAACTCGCCAAGATGTACGAGGGGAAGATCATCACCAATGACTTCAACCTGAACAAGGTGGCACAGCTTCAGGGAGTCGAGGTCTTGAACATCAATCTGCTGGCGAACTCCCTCAAGCCGATTGTGCTGCCCGGTGAAGTCATGCGCGTGTTCATCCTGAAAGAGGGTAAGGAATACAACCAGGGTGTCGCATATCTTGACGATGGCACGATGGTCGTCGTCGACAACGCGCGCAAGATGATCGGCAAGACCATCGACGTGTCGGTCACATCAGTGCTGCAGACCACGGCCGGAAAGATGATCTTCGGCAAGTGGGATGAGCGTACGGGCTATACGCGGCCTGCGGCACCGACGCCAGCCGTGCCGATCGCGGCCAACGGCCCGTCGACCGTCGTCACGCCCACATCCATCGACACCAAGCCCGGAACATCCTGAGAAGCGAAGAGGGAATCAAGGCACTCTCAAGGCGTTTCAACGAAACCGCGACCGAAGATTTTTTCGTTTCACGCAGTCGAACATCTGTGCAGATTTGAACTGGTTGTCGTCACACTCGTATACTTACAGCCCGCCATGAAGGTTTTCGTCATTATCCCCGCTGCCGGTCTTGGGACGCGAATGGCATCCGTGTCCAGTACAAGGGACACCAAGGACAAGAAGCTTCATCCCTCAAAACAGTTCACAGACCTCGCCGGTACGCCCATTCTCATCCATACGCTGCGCAAGTTCGCGGCAGTCAGCGAGATTAGCGAGATCTGGGTGGCGCTGCGTGAGAATGAGATCGAGGGCTTTCGCCAAAGGCTCCAGCGAGAAGCCAAGGACCTTCTCCTAAAGAAGGTGGGGCTGGTGGAGGGCGGCGAGCATCGCCAGCAATCAGTCGAGCACGCTCTGAGTGCGATTTCAGCGGATCCCGCTGACATCGTGTTGGTACACGATGCCGTTCGACCGCTGGTCACCCCGGAAATTATCCGGGATGTGATCGAAGCCGCCAAAAAATATGGTGCCGCGATTGCCGGTCTTCCAGCGATTGATACCGTCAAGCAGGTGGAGCGGACGTCTGAGGGCGCGATCATCAAAGCAACGATTCCGCGAGCAGGGGTTGTACTCGCACAAACGCCGCAAGGATTCCGTTACGACGTGATCAAGAAAGCTTTTGACGAAGCTACTGCAGATGGATTCATGGGCACCGACGAGGCCTCGCTGGCCGAGCGGTCCGGGCATGAAGTGGCGGTAGTGATGGGCTCTCCGAAAAACCTCAAGATCACGAACCCCGGAGATATGGAACTGGCGGAGTTTTATTTAGGGAAATGAGCCACGGGTTTATGAGTATAAACAACTGAACGAATGAAGACCCAAGCCCGAAGACCGAGGAGCAGCAGGCCGACGACGCGCATCGGCTACGGCTTTGATTCCCACGAGTTTCGCCCTGGCATTCCGCTAAAGATTGGCGGTGTCACTCTCAAGCACGACAAAGGTCTTGGCGGACATTCCGATGGCGACGTTCTCTTGCATGCCATAACTGACGCTCTGCTAGGAGCGATCGCTGCGCCGGATATCGGCGCGTTGTTTCCTCCCTCCGATCCCAAATGGAAGGGCGCAGACTCCGTGATTTTTCTGCGTGAAGCGTTGAAGCGGGTGTGCGAGGCTGGATACGCTGTCGCGAACGTGGACGCGAGTCTTGTCCTGGCCGCTCCAAAGATTGGTCCTCACTCCGCTGCGATTCGAACCCGCGTCGCCGAGTTGATGGGAATTCACTGCGATTGCGTGGGACTGAAAGCCAAGACCCCAGAAGGACTCAATCTGGACAACGCCGCGCTGGCACACGCAGTGGTACTGCTCGAGACTGCGAGGTTACCCAAGAAACCCAGGCTTAGGAAATAATCTCATCTGTTCTTTACTGCCACGGCTTCGATCAATGAGCGGAATATCGCGCGCGAGGATTCGTCCTCATCCACGGAGCGCTCCGGGTGCCATTGCACTGCAAGCACAAAGTGACTCGGATCGCTGCCTTCCAACGCTTCGATGATGCCGTCATCAGGACAACGAGCGATTACGCGGAGACCATCGCCGATCAGATTCGCTGATTGATGATGCGAGGAATTCACCGAAATCAATGGTGTTCCTACAATCGCGGCCAATCTTGAATCCTTCTCGACTTCGGCTGTGTGCGCGACCGCGGCCTTCCTGCCTGCTTCGTGATTCACCTTTGCGCGAGTCTCTTCCGGCAGGAAATCCGGGATGTGCTGGATCAGCGATCCCTTGCGAAACACATTCAGACTCTGTAGCCCGTAACAGATGCCGAGCACAGGTTTGCGCAGGCGGTAAGCATCTTCGAGCAGCAGATCGTCCACTTTTTCTCGCAGCAAGTCAGCGGAAGCAGTATGAGGTGATTTTTCTTGCCTGAACCTTGTCGGTTCGACGTCAGCGTTGCTCCCCGGCAGCAATACGCCAGAGCAAGTTCCGATGACGCTCTTGATCTCGACCGCAGTGGAGTGAAGCGGAATCCGAACCGGCTCGCCACCCGCCAGTGCGACCGCTCGTTCGTATTGCGGGATGGCGCGTTCGCCGTATTCAACATCAGTCGAGTGCGGCATTGGAATGGCGATGCGTGGTGGCATAGTCAGCTCATATTCTCCAGAGTCGTGAGGGCTTTCGTCTGCCGGTAGTGGCGGACCTCCATCACGATCGAAAGCACGAAGATGACTCCTCCCGCAACGAGACCCACAGGCAGCGCGACCGAGCGGTACGCGGCCCGAAAATCTGGATGAACGCCCCTGAGCGCCGACAGTATCACCGTCGCAAAGAGTGCAAAGAACAAACCCACCGCAAAGCTGATCAGAGACCCGATGAAAGTCAGCAGAAGCGCACGGATGGGAATGCCGTACCAGTGAGGAGAACGCAGGGAAGGAGTCACGGCCATGAGCTTACCCGCGGCGCTTGTAGAGGATGGCGAACTCGAATCCGCTGTTCGGCGGGAATAGCTCCGCGACCTTGCGCAAGCGCTCGGCCAGCGCCGACGGGGCGAGCAGCGAGTAGTCGCGCTCGCGCAAGTCGTAATAGTCGACGTCGAGATAGAGCGAAAGCAGGTAGATCGAGATCGTGTCAGAGAACGTAGCGTCGAAGTATTCGTTCTTGCAGCGCTCTGCGTCGGGACCGTTTGCGGTGGAGAGTTTGCGGGACTCCCACGCATCCAGCGACGTCTCGCCGCGGACTCCAGACTCGGCCTGGCGCCAGACAAGTTCGCTGAACTCGTGCGACACGCCGGCACGCTCCACCAGCGCGTGACCAACATTGATGTAGAACTCAAACGCCACCGAGAACTTGTCATCCATCAGGCGCGTGGAGATAAACACGCACTGCGAGTCACCGAGATTCAGGTTGCGGTGGCAGACTGCGTTGTCGCTGAGCGCGACATCGTAGCGGTCGGCGATCAGCGTGTCGTCGCCGTGGCTGACGGTGAGCGGGACGAAGTAGTAAGCCTTGCGTTCTAGAGCTGAAGCGATGCGCGTTGGAACAGCGGCGACCATGCGCTCAAGGTCGAACGAATTTACGGCAATCTCGCCGGCGCTCGCATAGCAAACACCGTTCGGGGCTTGGGAAACGGGCGTGACGCGAACGACGTCCGCGGGACTGCGCGTGATGGCGGGGGCTGCCTGAGACATTTCAGTTGTCATTCTACACAGGACGGGAATGGAGGGATGTTAGACCAAATCGTGAACAAAAGCTGCAAGTCAAAATCTGAGATGCTGCTCTTCGTACAATATTGATTTCATTATAGTTACATAAAATGTAGACCGTTTATTGCCTGTAAAATCTTGAATTTGAAAGGCTTACGCGCAAAATCTTGAAGAATAAGGACTTTGTGCTCATTTGGCTCGCTGTTTTGGCTGACTACTGGGCTGCCTCTACGCCGTCATCTTGCCAATGACGGCCACAAAAGTCATCCATGCGTCGACCTATCTCTCCCTCAAATCCTTCAACCGGAAATTGCAGCTCTCTTCTGCAGCATTCTGAGAACCCAGAAGCCGGCTGCCGCTGCAGCCAGATGTTTCAGTGTATGTCCACTGACAACGTGGCCCAGTGAAAAGACCTGCTGGTCGCATTCCTCCAAGATCTTGGCAAGAGCATAGAAGGCGACGACCACAACCAAGTCGCTGCCGCGTGTGTATCTGGGAGGGAGCAACAGGGCCAGCAGCAGAATAAGAATGGCATAGACCTGAACAGCGGCGTAGAGGCGAAGATCGCCGTGGCCGCGCTGCTCCGACGACTGCCAGTAAAGAACGGAGGCGACTCCCACAATCTCAAGGACAGGAAAGAGTGCGAGACCAGTCTTTACACCCACGCGCTCAGCGATGACCGCCGTCAGCAGCGCCATGAACACGATCATGATGGGAATCCGATCCCAGACGAGGCGGGCATTGTCTGGGGCGAGATGATAATAGCCGGATCCTACCGCAGTCAGGATCAGCGACGCGAACATCACCAGGTAGAACCAGCGCTCGCGCGAATCCACGAATTGAAGTTTTCCGGGAGTGAGCATGACGAGCAGCCCCCAGATGCCAACAATTGCGAAGGGGACATTCGATACGACATCGCCGAAGTTGGGAATGCCGAGCCAGCCGCGATGATCCGCGAAATTGTGGTACGAGAGCGGTTGAGGGATCGCCGGAAGCAACATTGCGACGATCGCGAGAATCACGGCCGGGGCGATCAGCAGGATTGGTGCCTTAGCGCGAGAGATCACGGCTGAGGATTGTAGCCGCTTCGCCTGAAAATCGCTGACTGAACCAGTGTTATCCTCGTCGAATGTCCAACGCGGAACAAACAACACAGGCAGCCATCCGAGCCAAGCTAAGCAAGTCCACGACGGTTTTCCTGGTCGGCAACATCGAGCCGACGATGGAGTGGTACAAGCAACTCGGATTTGCCGCCCGTTACTTCCCTCCTGGATTTGCGATCCTGCGCCGCGATGACATCGAAATATTCCTGCAGCAACAGCCCAGGTATGTGGCGCCGCAGAATCCGGGACGGGAGGAGCGCGAAGCCTGGAACGTGTACATCGTCACCGACGATGTGAAGGCACTCTACGACGAGTACTCGGCATTACCGGGAGTCGAGATCTCGCGTCCTCTTTGCCCGCAGGAGCACGGGATGATCGAGTTCGACGTGATGGACTTGAACGGGCATCGACTGGTGTTCGCTGAGCCAATTCGATAAACACTCGCGATACAATGCCCAGAACTGATCCCTCCCTGATTCTAGTGGGGAGTTGAGATTGCCGCCTCGCATGTCCACCGAGCACTTTGATGTCGTGATTATTGGCGCCGGCCTTTCCGGCATTGGCGCGGCCTACCGTCTGCAAACGAGATGTCGGGGCAAGCGCTATGTGATTCTCGAGTCGCGTGACGCGATTGGCGGCACATGGGACTTATTTCGCTATCCGGGCGTCCGTTCGGATTCTGACATGTTCACGCTCGGATATCCCTTCCGGCCCTGGAAGGAAGCCGCGGCGATTGCCGGCGGTCCCGCCATTCTCAAGTACGTCCGTGAGACGGCACAGGAGTACGGGATCGATCGCAGCATTCGTTTTCAACATCGCGTGCTCTCGGCGTTGTGGTCATCAGAGGACGCGCGCTGGCTGGTTGACGCACAAGTCGGAGAAGAGCATCGCAAGGTCCAGTACAGCTGCAACTTCCTTTACGGATGCACCGGCTACTACCGCTACGGGGCCGGCTATGAGCCTTCATTCCCCGATGCCGAAAGATTTCGCGGACGCTTCGTTCATCCACAACATTGGCCCCGGGACCTGGACTATACGGGCAAGAAAGTTGTGGTAATCGGCAGCGGGGCCACGGCCGTAACACTAGTCCCTGCGATGTCCGAAACTGCAGCGCATGTCACCATGCTGCAACGCTCACCGAGTTACATCCTGACCTTACCGGTTCACGATCCCGTAGCCGAGTTCGCGCGACGCGTGCTGCCGCAGCGCACCGCACATCGGATTATTCGCTGGAAGAACATTCTGGTCAGCATGGGCCTCTATCAACTGAGCCGGCGCGCTCCGGCGCGCATGCGAAAGCTCCTGCGCGAGGGAGCAGCGAAGAGCCTCCCGTCCGGCTACGACGTCGACGTACACTTCAAGCCGCGATATGCGCCATGGGATCAACGCTTGTGCCTCATCCCGGACGCTGATTTGTTCAAGTCGATCAGCGCGGGACGCGCTTCTGTTGTAACCGGCGAGATCGATCGATTCACCGAGAACAGCATACGCCTCGCTTCAGGCCAGGAACTCACTGCTGACATCATCGTGTCCGCAACCGGCTTGCAGATGCTTGCCCTGGGCGGCGTACAGCTCCACGTGGACGGCACTGCGATCAATCCGGGCGACGCATTCGTCTATAAAGGATTGATGTTGAGCAACGTACCCAACTTCGCGTTCTGTGTGGGCTATACGAATGCTTCGTGGACGCTGCGCGCAGACCTGGCTTCCATTTTCGTCTGCCGCCTGCTGAATCACATGGATCGACGCAGTTATCGCACATGCACTCCGGCATGCGATCCAGCATCACTCGAAGCCAGACCGCTGCTGGACCTGACCTCGGGCTACGTGACACGGTCGGCTGCTAACCTTCCTAAACGAGCAACGAAGAAGCCGTGGCTCATTCGGCAGAATTACATTCTCGATTTGCTGACAATGAGACTGAGCCCAATCGACGATGGGGTATTGAAGTTCGATCAGAGAATTCGGCTGCCCCGCACGTCCAACCGTGAGGAAATTCCAGTGGCCGTCGGCAACGACTAGCCGGTCACCTCTTCCACAAAATCACCCTCCCAGGTGGCGATCACCACGGTTGCTAAACAGTTTCCGAGCACGTTTACCGAGGTCCGGGCCATGTCCATGAGTTGATCGATTCCCAGGAGAATAAACACCGGTTCTACTGGAAGCCCGAACGACCCGACGGTTCCGAGGAGAATCACGATAGAGGCGCGAGAGACGCCAGCAACTCCCTTGCTGGTCAACATCAGCGTCACAACCAGCAGAAGCTGGCGACCCAGGCTCATGTGAATGCCAGCGGCCTGGGCAACAAAGATGGCAGCCAGAGACAAGTACAGCGTGCTGCCATCCAGATTGAAGCTGTATCCCGTTGGCATCACGAAAGCCACGACCTGCCGCGGAACGCCGATCTTCTCCATCGCTTCCATGGCCCGAGGAAGAGCTGCTTCGGAACTGGACGTTCCAAACGCTATGGAGACCGGTTCGGCCGCGGCGGCAATGAACCTTCGCAGCGGGACTCCTACGAGCATGGCGATCGGCAGCAGCACGCAGAAGACGAAAACCAACAAGGCAACGTACAGCGTTAGAAGTAGCTTTCCGAGATTCAGCAGAATGCCCATTCCGGTGCTGCCAACGGTGTAGGCAATAGCAGCACCAACTCCGAGAGGGGCGAAATACATCACGATGTTCGTGAACTTGAACATCGTCTCCGCTAGGCTTTCCGTCACGGTGAGCAGCGGACGGCGGCGTTCCTCGCGCACCATCGCGAGCCCGATCCCGAACAGGATGCTGAACACGACCACCTGCAGTACTTGACCTTCTGCGACAGACTTGGCGATGTTCTCGGGAAAGATGTGCTCGATGGTTTCAGTGAACGTGACCTTTTGCGCCGGCAGAGTTTCCGTTGCTGAAGAAACAATCGGCGCTCCCACACCGGCCTTGCTGATGTTGATCGCGGCCAGCCCAATGATGAGTGCAAGAGTTGTGACAATTTCGAAGTAGATAATAGCCTTCAATCCCATGCGTCCGACTTTCTTCAGGTCGGAGTGGGCTGCGATTCCGCTGACCAGCGTTGCGAAGAGTAAAGGAGCAATGATGGTTTTGATCAGCCGCAGAAAGACGACGCTGATCACACGCAGGTTGACTGCGACGCTGGGCCAGTCATGCCCGATTTCCGCACCTGCGAACATGGCAATGAGAATCCACGTGGTGAGTGTTCTCCGGTAGAAGCCGTGCAAAGCCAATGCTGCAATGGCAGCCCAGCGGAGCGTGCACAGGAGAACGGACGGTAGCGGTTTCAGCTGGTGATCAACAAAAATGAGCAGAGCCGCTACAACGAACAAAATGACCGCGAGCAGCAGAGACTTGGATTTCATCAAAGCACCGGCTTGAACGCACGACTGGGAGGTCAACGTGCGGCACCAAGCATACTTGGTCCGCGCGAGTTCCGCGAGGGCATGCATCAGCCAAGCCGAGGAATAGAAAGAGGCCACCGCCTGCACAGACAAAAGCGGGAATCCAGATTTGCGGACTCAGACTTGTCCAATCACTGGTGATTCGGAACGCACTTCGTGCGCATCTGGGCGTGCGTCTTATTGAAAGCATTTGTATCTTGCCACACCGCCTCGCCCTGGCAAACACCGCTGTAGCAGTTCACGTCCGGATGGATGTTCTTCGGCGCAACCTGATCAATCAGGAACTTTCCCTGGCCAGTGCTGTTGTTGACGGGTTGCGTAACGCACATGAAAAAGCTCATCGAGGTTTTGGGATAAGAGAAATTCGCGTTCGATGTCACGATCGAATCGGCAGCCCACTTGTCGATGTCAGATTGGAGCGGATTTTTAGCAGCGCACGTGGTTGTGTTTTCCCACCCATTCACCTTATCTCCGCCGAAGAAGTCAAACGGTGCATCGGTAAGCTGGGAGCAGAGATTCAAGGGCGGACCGGTATAGAGGTCCTTAGCACAGCCATAGTCCATCCGTGCGACTCCGGGACCTGCGGCGATCACTACGTAGTCAAAGTAATCGGACATTCCGTACTGCGAAAGTGAGTAAGCAATCGCGGCTCCGCCACCGCTGGTGCCTTGGGCGCAGAAACCCGTGGTCCGATCCGCCTGATGCACGCGATCGAAAATGAACTTGAACAAAGTTGCCCCTCTGCAGGAAGCAGCGGTCAGACCGACCCCGTCGGTATCCTCCCAGTCGGTGGTCCATGCAAGCTGCACCACTCGGAACCCATCCACGAGGTATTTGTCGGAGAAACCGCTGTTGAAAAACGCGGTGCCTCCGTGTCCGCTGACCAGAATGATGGTTCCTTTCGCCGTTACCTTGGGCAGTGCCTGGCTGATGGTTGCCGTGAGATCAGAGATGCCCGGGCATGAAACATTGACCGATTTGCAGACTGCCCCCTTAGTGGCGTTTGGCAGGCAGGTCGCCGGCCCCAACACCTTCACAGTTCCAAGCGGAAGCACATTTTGTGCTGTTTGCGCTGGGTTGTCGTTCTCCTGCGCCTGAAGGCCGACACAGCCAGCCACGAGAATAAGGATCAGTAAGCCAACAGATGATCGGAGACACGCGGGCATCATGGGGTCCTTCTGCAGCGGCTGGATCTGGAGGCTCTTCGATCGATCAAACCCGGAGCCTTACGCCCAGAGGTAGAAGGATATTGTTGTTCCGGTCAGAGGCTTGTCAAGATGAAGGAATTTGCAGACGTGATGCTCGCGAGCGCTCAATTGCCCGGATTTAAAACCCAGAACGGCTGCTTTGCGGGCACGAACTCCACTGGAACCTGGTTCACGAAACCCTTCAACCATCTCGCGCACTCCTCCATCCCGGGCTGTTCGCTCGGAATATGTCCGATGACAATCAGGGCCTTCGCGCGCTTCTCCGTCACCGCGTCGGCAGCATATTCGACGGTTTCCCATTCACGCGTCTCGCCGACGAGCAGCACCTGCACATCGTCTCGTTCCAGTGCATGGGTCTCTCTCTGGAATCCTGCTGCTCCCGGGCTGAGACCCACCTTCGTGACTTTCATTTCCGGATCGCCCACCACACGCACCACGGGTGAACCCAGCTTCGTTGCGACTTCGTGCGCAAGTCCAGCTACGGTCGTTTCGGGCATCACGAACAGGTACTGATTATCGGGAGTCTGGAACTTTTCCCATCCCAGTGTGCGGACCATCCCGGCTTCGATGCCGTCGGGTTTGCGCATATGCCAATGATCGTGGAATCGCCAAACGACCATGCCGTGCTTTTCGATGAATTCCCGCTTCTCGGTCCATACGGGATCGTTCTCAGGCATTCCTTCCGGCCTATCAAGATGCGCGTAGAACGTCGGCTCGTGCGTGATGACAAAGTTCAATCCCTTTGCCGAAGCGCGTTGCAGGACATCCATCGTCGCCATCATGGTGACCGCAACACCAGTGACCGCAGCGTCGGGATTCCCGGCTTTGAATGTGTCGACGGTATCTTTCTTCCACTCGACGCCGACTTGCTTTTGGATTTCTGCTACCAGTTCACGAGCAGTAATTTTGTGGTCCTGCGCTCCGGCTCCAGAAATCAGGCTCAGGGCAATTGGAATCGCAACCCAGATCTGAGCCGCTCTCATTGCCACGGTGTTACCTCCTTGCAGATGTCTGTGGTTCAGCCTGCCGCTTCCATCTCTTCGGCGATCTCCAGCATTTTCGTGACGCTATTCCAATTGCGAGCCGTGCCGTTCACCTTGAACAGCTTCTCCACCGACGACCACGGCAGCCTGGATCTGCCAGCACCATTCGGAAAGTAGATGTAGAGTTCGCGTCCTTCCAAGTGCAGTTCTTCGGGGTAATTTTTGAATGCGTCGAGCGCTGCTTGGGCGCCATCCAGGGGTGTGGCATCGAGGAAAGTCACTAGAATCTTGCCCGGCTCGAGATTTTTCCGGTGTTTGAAAGGACTGTCGGCGACCACTTTTCGCATTTCATCCGTAGTCCGAACAATGACCGCGGGAGAGTAGCCCAGAGTTTTCTGGATGGCGGCCTGAATTTTCTTCGCCAGTTGTGCATGGTTCTTTTCACTCGTCCGGAAAATGACGTTGCCGCTTTGCACATACGTTCGAGGATCCTTCAGTTTCAGCGACTCGTATAACGCGCGCAAGGCATCCATCTTGATCCGATTATGCGGACCGACGTTCACGCCGCGCAGCATGGAAATCAGGACTGGCATCGCGCTACTTCTGGCTCCGATGGAGAGCGATCCGCCGGTAGAGCGTTTTGCCGTCGACAATCAGCCTGCCTGCCAGCGCATCGCCTTCGAGATGAAACTCCCAATCGTCTTTATCCCGGTTCGAACTCGTGCAACTGAGCGCTCCCGCCTTTGATTGATAGTGACAGGCCAGCGTGCCTATGAACTCGGGTGAGCCGTCGATGATCTTGTAGGCATCAAGATTCAACTGAAATGGATCCTTCTTGTCCTCGGAGATCTGATAGAGCACGTTCTCGTCATGACATGGGGAATCTGGAACAGTGCACTTGGACTCCCCTTCCCAGGAACCGAGAACGGCTTTCACGGATTGCGGCGAGGCTACTGCCGCGGAGAAGACGATAGCTACGAGAATGAACAACGAGGTTCGCATCAGGGATTCCGCGAAGCACATGATATCCGAAGGGCAGCCAGTGGGGAATCTTGGCCAAATTGATGGCCTTCTGAGTCGAGGGAACCAAGGGAATTACTTTGTTGGGAAAAGGGAACCTCTCAGAATCGAGGCCAGGTACGTTGCGCTCCACTTCCGTCGAACGATGGAGCAAGAGATCGACCTTCCAAAATGTTCGTGCGTGATGGGCCATTGCCCCTGGGAGATGTTCTCAATATGGCGGGACAAGTGGTTTTGTATTTCGAGGATCAAGCCGATGCGCTTCGCTTTGCTCTAGCGGCCGGTTCCGTGATGGCTGGAGAAGGTGGCAGGTTCACGAACGATCTGCTGGAAGAAACCGCTCGCGTCACCCGAATCCGGCTGGATGCTGTCAATGCAGGGAATATAAAGAAAGCGGCTTCTGGACGCGTGGCTTAGACGGGTGGAAGCGACTACGCCGTTCCGGCGTTGGTAAAGGCTTCGATCGCGTCCGACAACGTGGGAAACATCAGGAAGATGCTCTCGACCTTGGTGATCTCGAATACCTTCAACACCCTTCGGTTCACACCTGTAAGTGCCATGCGGCGACCGGCCTTGGTACAAGAAGTACAGGCGCTCACCAGCGAACCGAGTCCAGAAGAGTCAAGGTAAGGCACTCCCGACAAGTCGAGAATCATGGTCTGCGCATTTTCGCGCCGCACCGCATTCATGAAGGGAGTGACATTTTCCATAGTGAGCGGACCGCGGAAACTCAATACTCCCCGGTCCAGACGCTCGATTTCTAACGGCTCCGATGCCATGGCAGCAAGCGATTCTAGGCCAGATGGCGGGCGGGTTCAAGTTGGGAATTCAAGCGCACGGCAGTGCTCCAACATTTGTAATTTTTTTGTGTTTTCTGCGTGGTGCGGGCGCGAATCCACACCGCGGCGATTAGGATGAGAGCAACGGCATTGTGGGAGAACGGATGACGAAAAGAAGTGAACAGTCAGGCATCGGTCATTGTCGGCACTTCCAGCAGTGTTGAAAAACATCCCAAAGGCACAGAAGCTCGCATCCTCCTGAGTTCTGTGTTTGGCCCGTACGCGCAAGACGACGAGTACGGCAGCCGCTCCATCAATCCGATGGAGCTGTATCACAATCAAGTCACTCGCGCGCAGGGCAGCTTCTCGCTGCGGATGTTTCATCGCTCCTGGGGCATCATGCTCATCCAGGCGAATATCTCCGCGCCCTGCACGGTTCTGGATTTCCCCACTAAAGAAGATTTCGCGCGCGAGATTACCCAGCATCAGTACGACATCATCGGGATCTCGTCAATCATCGTGAACGTCATTAAAGTGCGCGAGATGTGCCGCATGATCCGCAAACTTTCTCCGGCTTCGACCATCGTGGTGGGTGGGCATGTGGCGGCGATCCCCGGCATTGAAACGATGATTGATGCCGACCAGATTGTCCGCGGAGAAGGCGTTTCGTGGATGCGGCGTTATCTGGGAGAAGACGAGAATGCGCCGATCCAGCATCCGCCGATTGTCTCCGGCATGCGCACGCGCATCATGGGCATTCGACTGCCTGAACGAGAGGGCGCGACTGCAGCGACCATCATTCCCTCCGTTGGCTGTCCCATGGGGTGCAACTTCTGTACGACGTCGGCTTTCTTCGGCGGGAAGGGAAAGTTCGTCAACTTCTTCGAAAGCGGAGACGAGTTGTTCGAAGTCATGCAGCAGATGGAGGACGAACTCAAGGTTCGCTCGTTCTTTGTGATGGACGAGAACTTTCTGCTGCACCGTGACCGCGCCATGCGGTTGCTCGAGCGCATGAAGTCGTCCAACAAAGTCTGGGCCATGTCAGTCTTCGCCTCTGCCAATGCGATCCGCAAATACACGATGCAGGAACTGGTGGAGCTCGGCGTCTCCTGGCTATGGATGGGACTCGAATCGCCGCAGGCCAGCTACAACAAACTGCACGGCACCGACACGCGACAGCTCACGCGCGAGCTTCGCGAACACGGCATCCGCGTTCAGGGCTCGACCATCATCGGACTGGAGCACCATACGCCAGAGAACATCATGAGCGAGATTGAACACGCCGTTTCGCACGATACCGACTTTCATCAGTTCATGCTCTACACTCCGGTACCGGGCACGCCGCTCTATCAACAGATGTCGGAAGAAGGCCGGATGTTAAGCGGTGTGGAGTTTGCCGACGTTCACGGACAGTTCAAATTCAATTTCAAGCACGCCGCCATATCGCGCGATGACTCGAAGCGCTTTCTCGACTTGGCATTCTGGCGCGATTTCGAGGTCAACGGACCGAGCTTGTACCGCATCGCGCGGACGCTGATGGCAGGATGGAAGCGCTATAAGGACTGGCCGGATTCTCGTGTTCGAGCGCGCTTCGCCAGTGAAATGCACCGCCTCAACGGAATATACAGCTCAGCACTCTGGGCGATGGAGCATCAGTTCCGAAAGGTCGACGGCAAAGTCAGCGAGCAGATTCGCGCCCTGCGGGAAGAATTCAAGCGCGAATCTGGCACCATCTCGCGCCTCATGCCCGCAGTACTCGGCCCGGTGTTGTTATGGACAACGCGGCGTGAAGAGAAGCGCCTGGCAAGAGGAAAGACCTACGAGCCGCCGACAATTCTGGAGCGGAGGAACTGGGTGGAGGCCTGAGAATCTGCGAATAGGTTGAGACACTCTTCAGCGGCCGCTAGACTGCGTTGAAGGTCTCTACGATATGCACATCTGCTGATACCGCGAGCCGTTGGTTTGCCCCCGGAACCGGATCAGGTCGTCGCATTCCTAAATGCCCTGATCGACCTGGGCAGCGCACCGATTGGGGCAACGCTTACGGTTGGCAAACACACCGGTAGAGTGCGCACAGGGACTGACTCGCTCACTGGTAAAAAGCTTTCCGTTCCTGTACGCGACTTTCTGACTGTAGAGAGTCCGTCAGCATTGCCCACGACAATCGTGAACGAAGGAGACTACGACGTCAGAATGGCCGGCAACGGCCCCGTAGAACTCAACCCTTTTGCTCTCTTCGCAACTATCGATTAGAGAGAGGGAGTTCCTGGAGCCGTTCGCCTACGAGGTAGTTTGCTGCGTGCAGAAGGAACCGGTCTCACTCTCTGACAGTGACTTCGGTCAACCCTGCGCATCCGAAGGCCAAGCCGGGGTATTCCGCGTTCCAAACAGCGACTCGATGATTACTGTTGCGAGTGGGGGCTGCGCTCGCTTCTGGATTGAGTTGAACTTCGGAAAATGGTTGTATCCAAGGATCGGTGAGAGCCTGGAGCTAATTCACCCGGAGATTCTTGCGAAGTCACGAGATTGTTTTGGGACAGAGTTTGTCCAAGGCTGTCTGTGGGGATAGGCTGACCGCGACTACCCGGTTCTGCGCGTCGAAAGCAAATCCAGAATCTCCCGCAGTCCTTGGCGGATATTCTGAATTTCGGGTACCGCTTGGGACGGGAATGGGATGGCCGTCTGGGACTTGTCGGACTTGGTTTCCGCCCGAAGTTGCTGCCTCGCCCCTGAGATCGTGAATCCCTGCTCGTACAGCAATTGCTTGATCCGCAGGACACTCTCTACATCACGCTTGCGGTACATACGTTGACCGGTGCTGCTCTTCACCGGCTTCAACTGCGGGAACTCCGACTCCCAGAAGCGCAGCACGTACGCCGGCAGGCGGCAAAGCGTAGCCACTTCTCCGATGCGGAAATACAGTTTGTCGGGGATGAGGACTTCGCCCGCGGAGTGCTTCGTCGTGCCTTTCTTCCTTGCAACCATTTAGTTAGACGGGGCGGCAAGTGCCGCATCTGTCGGCTATTGTGACACAGGTCGCCGGAAGAGTCGCTCAATTTCGGTGAGTCTTAAGGACATGCTAGGTGCGCCCAGCCGAAGGCCTCGAGCGCCCACAACAGAAAAGCCTCTTAAGAGGTGCTTCTCTCAAGAGGCCGGTGAAAACTCGGTGTATGCGAGTATCGTCTCGCTGACGGTTAGTGTTTCTTCTTTTTTGCCTTCTTCTTCGTTGCCATTGAAGGTGCCTCCGTTAACGATTTTCCCTTGCAAGGGTTAACCACTTTGGGCCCTTGTTCCGAAGAACCAACCCTACTCATAGTATTGGAAGGTCCTATAACCCAAGATATTGCGGCACGATAAACAAAGTGTCAATAGAATTCTGCAAGAAAATGAGGAGATCCTCCTCCTCGGTCGGTCTTGGGTCTTCGGTCTTCGGTCTTGGGTTTCGAGTCTTCAGAATCCGTTCTGCAGTTCCTGGAGGTTTCAGAGGCCAAGTCTAAGACCTAAGACCCGACACCCAAGACCTATGACCAATATCCCCGATCAATTACACTTCGCCTGATGCGTCGCGATCCCATCGAGCTTGAGATTTTCAAGAACGTCTACCACTCCATCGCCGAGGAGATGGGAGCGGCGCTACGCAGGACCGCATTTTCCCCAAATATCAAGGAACGGCGCGATTATTCATGCGCAGTCTTCGATGGCGACGGGCAAGTAATCGCGATGGGCGACCATATGCCCGTACACCTGGGATCGATGCCGATGTCGGTGCAAGCCGCGATTGACGCGGGCCCGATGGAACCCGGGGACGTTGTCATGCTGAATGATCCGTTCCGCGGCGGCACCCATCTTCCCGACATCACGCTGGTCGCTCCCGTTTATGTATCGAAATCTGAGACAAAGAGACTCTCCTCGTCTCCCGACTTCTATGTAGCCTCGCGAGCGCATCACGCGGATGTTGGGGGAGCCTACGCTGGTTCGATGGGCCTGTGCCGCGAGATCTACCAGGAAGGCGTCCGCATTCCGCCCGTCAAACTCATGCGTGCCGGAAACATGGATCGCGATGTGTTGGCGATGCTCCTGAACAATGTACGCACGCCGGAGGAACGCGAGGGAGATCTTGGCGCACAGATCGCGGCCTGCCATACCGGGGCGGAGCGGCTTCGAGAAATTTGCACCCGTTATGGTGTTGAGAGGGCAAAGCGGGCGGCGGCGGATCTGCTCGAGTACGCGGAAGAACTCATGCGAGCCTTCTTGCAGCGGGTTCCGGCCGGTGAGTATCACGCTGAGGATTGCCTTGACTCCGACGGGATTACCGACAAACCTGTCCGTATTGCAGTCGCCATCAAGTTCCATCCCGCCGGCAAGAAACAACCTGTGGTTACAGTCGACTTCACCGGGAGCGATCCGCAGGTTGAGGGCAGTGTCAATGCCGTTGCTGCAATTACCTACTCGGCTTGCTTCTATGTGTTTCGCTGCCTGTTGACGGAAGACGTACCGGCAGCTGCAGGACTGATGCGGCCGATTGAAGTCATTGCACCCGAGGGCACGATCGTCAACGCTCGGCCTCCTGCGGCGGTGGCAGGCGGGAATGTCGAAACCTCCCAGCGCATTGTCGACGTACTGCTGCGTGCGCTCGCGCAGGCGGTTCCTGACCGCATCCCCGCCGCCGCTTCCGGCACAATGAATAATCTGACGATTGGCGGCATCGATCCACGCACGGGTAAGCCCTTCACATACTACGAAACGATCGCCGGAGGCATGGGCGCTCGTCCGGGCAAACCTGGCGTATCGGGCGTTCACACGCACATGACAAATTCACTGAACACACCGGCGGAGGCGCTGGAATACGCGTATCCGATGCTGGTACGAGCGTATTCTCTGCGTCCAGCGAGCGGGGGTGGAGGCAAATTTCGTGGCGGCGACGGCATTGTTCGTGAAATCGAAGTGCTCACCGACTGCGAGGTGACTCTGCTCGCCGATCGCCGATCGCGCGGACCCTGGGCATTGTCGGGCGGGATGGATGGCGCGGCAGGAAAGGCAACCGTCGTACGACAGGATGGCTCAGTCGAATCGATGCCGGGAAAGTTCAGCACTCGCCTGCGCAAGGGCGAACGGGTACGCATTGAGTCGCCGGGAGGCGGCGGTTGGGGTTAGCATGATCCGCCGTAGGATTCGAAAGGAAACTTGTATGCAAATCTTGAAATCGGTGGGCGTGATGTCCGTCGCGAAAATCATGGGTCTCGTGTATGGCTGCATGGGACTTCTCTTGTTGCCCTTCTTTCTGATTATTGGACTGATTGGTTCTTTCGCAGGACAGAGAGAGAATCCGTTTGCGGGCGCGATCGGCATCGTGATGGGCATTCTGGCTCCATTTTTTTACGGCATTATGGGATTCATCACCGGGGCAATTGGCGCTTTCCTCTACAACTTGTTGGCGGGGTGGGTTGGCGGCTTTGAGTTAGAGTTGGAGATACAGCCGAGAGGCCTCGTGGCGCCGTACCCGATAGTTCCACCTCCGACTCCTATAGTTCCACCGGCCACTCCCAGCATCTAATTCGGCAAAGGATTCAATACATGCCAAGTGATGTTACCGAGCATTATCTCGACGAAGCCCGCCGCCAACTCCGTGGTCACAAGCGCATGGGTGAAGGCGCGATGAGCCAGCTTCGTGACGAGGACTTCTTCGTCACGATCGACCCAGAAGCCAACTCGGTAGCGATTCTCGTCAAGCACCTCGCGGGCAACATGCGTTCCCGGTTCACCGACTTCCTTACCACTGACGGCGAGAAACCCGACCGCTTTCGCGACCATGAGTTTGAACTCACTCCGGCCACCACGCGCTCCGACGTGATGAAGTGGTGGGAAGAGGGCTGGGCGTGCGTCTTTGGCGCAATCGCCCCACTCAGGCCCGAAGACGTCATGCATACGGTGACGATCCGCGGAGAGCCACACTCCGTGCTGCAAGCCATCAATCGCCAGATCGTGCATTACGCCGCGCACATCGGCCAGATCGTGTTTCTCGCCAAGCATCTGTGCTCGAGCGAATGGAAGACGTTGAGTATCGCGAGAGGAAAGTCGGAAGAGTTCAATCTGAAAGCCGGTCAGAAGTTCGATCGCGGCGCTCCACGCGAGAAATAGGCGGCACTTTACCGAACACCAGGGCCGTAGTACCGGTAGTGCCCCGTAATCGTCGAGTTAAACAACACATCTTCCATCTTCGGGCCCTCGCCAATGTTGTGCACAACCTCGTAGCGCCCGTTCCACCGCGACTTCTGATCGACCACAATGCCAATGTGCGGAACCCCCGGCCCAGATCCCACGTCACAAGATCGCCCGGAACGTAATCTTCGGTGCGCTGCGTAATCGGGAACGACTCTCCTTTGCGTTGGAAGAACACATCAGGTTGGGAACGCGTCGGTGATCGATGTTGGAATCCGGTTTCGTCCCGTGCCAACGATGCGGATACGCTGCGAAGTTACGCGCAATATCTTCGTGCACTTCCTTTTGCAGGTCGACGCCGACAGCGCGATAGGAGCGGATGATCTCGTCAGTGCAAACGCCGGTATCCGCGGGCACATCTCCGCCAGGATAGGGAATGCGCACATACGAAGACACGTAGCGTACAGTATGGTGCGTGCGCTCGATCGCGGCGGCGACCAGCCGCTTCGTGAACTCCTGGCGCGAGAGAGAATCTGTACCCTGCGACAGAACAACGGCTGAGAACAACAGCAGCATGAGTGCTGTTCTCACAACTGGGCCGAGGTTGGTGCGCACCCTCCGATTGTAAACGCGAGTGTCAGAACTTCAGACGAAGCGCTACTGGCTCGCTTTTCCGTCCTTGGACTCATTTTCAGCCGATTTGGGCCAAACGGGAGAAGTCAGCTCAGTCCGCCACAGGGGACCATCGAGATACGACAGTGTTTCCGATTTCACGAAGGTCGGCGCCTCCCCGCGAATGATCCAGATATGGGCATCAGGCGGCTGCTCTCCCACCAATGGCGCCACCAAACCCTTGATTCCGCCGATCTCCACTTTGATGACATAGTGAACAGATTCGCGCCGCGCTCCGACGAGAGTGAACGAATCCTGGTCAGAAGTACTCAACAATAGCTTCACGATGCGCGGCTTCGGCGTGGCGACGACCATCGAAAGTTGCGGAAGATCAGCATTCGCAGGCAGATTCTTCAAAAGCGTCAGGACCATCCCGTTGGCCAGATCGGGCGGGAGTTTCATGTGTTCGTTTTCTGTCTTCTCAATTCCCTTATCGTCGGTATAACGTACCTTGACCTGTCCAGAAGAGACATCCACGGAAGTCTCCATCGGATGGGGGAACGTGGGTCCCAACTGAATCAGGTGATAGCGGATCAACGAAAAGTTTCGCCGCTGGGAAAAGACGGTTGTCTCGTCCTGCAAGGAGCCATCTTTAAAGTGGTACACCAGGCGGGTCGTGACCTCGTTTCCGCGAACGACCTGGGTCAGATCGCCCACGGCGATCCGACTCCCATCGACCGTGCTGAGGACAAGAAACCCATGCGTCAGTCCTTCTTTGTAGCGCACGGGCACGGTCGCGGCATCAAGGACGCCTGCATTGAGCAAGCTTCCAACCGCAATCAGGCTGGCAAGCAATCGAAGTTTCACGAGGCCGTCTCACCTCACCAGGTTGAAGCTTCGATGCCATTGTGGAAGCTTAGGTACAGTGCCCGATCTGCTTTTGCAATCTATTGACAACGTCCGCGCCGTCCGGGAATCGAGCGGCTGGCGACAAACCGCTCGGTCGGTGCCTCCAGCGCTTACGGTGCTAGAATCATACGTTTTGTGTGCATTGGATTTTTGGCATCGAATTGATAGGTGGCACTTATGGCTGGCGCAACAAAAGAAGGAACCATGCTGGCTGTTGTAAAGCCAGAAGCAGCACCGGGCGCTGACGTTCGTGAGGTAAAGATTCCCGCCTTCGGACGCTCCGATGTTCTTGTCAAAGTGAAAGTGGCCTCGATCTGCGGTACAGACCTTCACATCTACAACTGGGACCGTTGGGCGCAGAACCGCATCAAACCTCCGCTGATTCCGGGACACGAATTCTGCGGCGAAGTCGTTGCCTTCGGAGACGAAGTCACCAGCGTCAAGGAAGGCGATTTTGTTTCTGCCGAGATGCACGTGGCTTGCGGTAAGTGCTTGCAATGCCGGACGGGCGAAGCTCACATCTGCCAAAACGTAAAGATCATCGGCGTTGATGCCAACGGAGCGTTCGCCGAGTACGTGGTCATTCCGGAGTCGAATATCTGGAAGCTGGATCCAGCCATACCCCTCGAGTACGCATCGATTCTCGATCCGTTGGGCAACGCAGTTCACACTGTTCTGGCGGGCGAGATCGCTGCCAAAACCGTGGCGATCACCGGATGCGGGCCGATTGGATTGTTCTCAATAGCCGTTGCCAAGGCGGTTGGGGCAACTTCAGTCTTCGCCATTGAAGTGAACGAGCACCGCTCACGCATTGCCCGTGAGATGCAGGCCGATTACGTTCTGAACCCGGCGAAGGAAGATGTCGATGCTATCGTGATGGAGAAGACAGGCGGACTCGGTGTCGATGTTGTGCTTGAAATGGCCGGGCATCCCGACTCGATTCGAACCGCCTTCGACATCGTGCGCCGTGGCGGACGCATCTCCCTTCTGGGCCTCACCTCCAAGCCGATTTCCCTGAATTTTTCCGAAGACATCATATTCAAGGGCATCACCATTCAGGGAATCAACGGGCGCCGCATGTACCAGACCTGGTATCAGATGACGGCGCTGCTCAAGAGTGGAAAGCTCAACCTGCATCCCGCGATCACCGACCGCATCTCCATGAAGGACTTCGGAAAAGCCATGGAGCGCCTGCGGACCGGCGAAGCCAGCAAAATTCTGGTATACCCGAATGGAGTGAGGTAGCAGTCACGGTCTCAGGTCATGAGTCTTGACGGATACGTACGCTGCGCTTGCATTCGCGATGGTAAGGTGAAAAAGCCTCATCCCTTTCCCAAGCGCCTCCGATGGGACGAGTCGAATGCACCTTCGCTCAGCGGCGATCCCACGGAAGAGCAATGGGAAGCTCATGATCGCTGGGTACAGGAGGCCTGCGAACACGAAGGCTATCTTGTGTCCGAATTCCTGGGCAACATCACGCGCATCAAGAATGTTCGCGATTTTCTCAAAGGCCTGCAGGGAGAGCCCGGCCCGAAGTTCCCGGTTCTGCTGAAAAAGGTTGTGTATGACGGAACGCACACGGGCGACTGGGTTCCCATCAAACAGTCGCCGGCGCTGTTGAAGGAAGTGAATCTCGTGCTGCAGTCCAGCGACATCCTGACGCAGGGCGAAAAAGAATTCTTCGAGAGCATGAAGCGCCTGTGCGAGGCCAGTATTCAGACGGGGAATCCGATCGTGTTTTAAGGGAACCCGCGCGAAGATCTTCGAGGCATTCATGACCACCGCAACCCGCACCAATCCTCTCTCGTATCTCACCGACCAGCTCAACGAACTCAAGGCCAAGGGCACGCACTTTAAGTTGCGCGTGCTGGAGGACGAGCAGGCGCCAGTTTGTACGTTCGATGGCAAGAAGGTCATCAATCTGGCGTCGAACAATTATCTGGGACTGACGACGCATCCCAAGCTGCGTGAAGCCGCTTTGGAGGCGACTCGCAAGTTCGGCGTGGGATCCGGCGCAGTTCGCACCATTGCCGGCACGATGAAGATCCACATGGAACTGGAGGAGAAGATCGCGCGCTTCAAGAACGTGGAAGCTTGCGTGGTCTTCCAGTCGGGATTCGCGGCCAATGCGGGGACGGTGTCTGCAGTGTTGGGCAAGGACGACTTCATCATCTCCGACGCGCTGAATCATGCATCGATCATTGATGGAGCGCGGCTCTCAAAAGCTAAGATTCTGGTCTTCCGCCACAAAGATATTGCTCACGCTGAGGAGCAACTCGCCAGTGTGAAGAACGAGCCCGGCAAGAAGCTGCTCATCACCGACGGTGTCTTCTCCATGGACGGCGATATTGGTCCGCTGCCAGCGCTGTGCGATCTGGCTGAAAAATACGGCGCCATCATGATGGTTGACGATGCCCACTCCTCCGGGGTTCTAGGACGCAACGGCCGCGGCACCATCGATCATTTCAACGTTCATGGTCGCGTCGACATCCAGGTGGGCACACTGTCAAAGGCCATCGGCGCGCTCGGCGGGTACGTCTGCGGCACCCGCGACCTGATCGACTTCCTCTATCACCGCGCGCGCCCGTTCCTGTTTTCGACCTCTCATCCGCCGTCAGTAGCGGCAACATGTATCGCCGCTTTTGACGTTCTGGAAAACGAACCCGAGCGCATGGAGAAACTCTGGGAGAACACGCGCTTTTGGAAGAAAGAGCTCGGACTGCTCGGATTCGATATCGGGGGCAAGACCACACCCGCCAGCGAAACGCCAATTACGCCGATCATCATCGGGGACGGCAAGCTCACCATGGACTTCTCCCGCGAGCTGTTCAAAGAAGGAGTTCTCGGGACAGGCATCGCGTTCCCCACGGTTCCCGAAGGCAAAGCCCGCATTCGCACGATCATGACCGCCACGCACACAATGGATGAGTTACAGAAAGCGCTGCAGGTGCTGAAAGAAGTAGGAAAGCGAATGGGAATCCTTCAGTAGCGCCGCCGTCCCGGCGGCTATCGGGGCGGGCACCTCGCCCCGCTCACCAGCCAGAGAGGCGATGCGAGCCGGATGAGTGCTATGGCGATTTTTCGCCAATCAAACGGAGTTAGTGTATGCGGCGCAAAACATCAACGAAGGTAATCACACCCGCAGCCGCACCAGCAAGCCACCATCGGGAACCTCGCCATACCGCGACAATAGGCAAAACCACCATTCCGAGCAGTATCAGCCAACCGAATGGACCTATCACATCTAAAGCCGGACCGAAATTCACGGCCTTCGTGGGAGTGAGCATTATCAGCCAGTAGAATGCAATGCAACCCACACCCAGCCAGCCCAGAAGAGTGATTCGGCGCGGATGAGGTCTCATTGCGTCGCCCTCGGTATTTTGAGCGTAATCGGATTACACGTTTTGACCCGGATGACAACATTTAGACTCATTGACACCTTCTTAAGGGCACTATCGTTGAAGCAACTCCAAGTTCCCTGACCGAACCGGCTCGGGCGCGTCTTTGAACTTTCGATGCTTACCCAGCAGCGAGCCGAGCGCGTAAAGCAGGGGGATCACAATGACTTGCACAGGCTTCGGGATTTCCATCATGGCGAACTCCGACTTGTAGCGGGTCGTCAGGAAAGCCGCGTCGAAAAGGCCCGGGCGTTTGCCGTCGTGTTGCCTCATCGAGTCGAAGATCGAAGTCAGGTAGTACTCCACATTGCCTGGGGGAATGCACCAGCCCGAGAGGCGGGCTTCGGTATTTCCCGCGTTCCACCATTTGTGCGCGGTGCCCGCGGGCCATGCGACGGTCTCGCCCGGCTCCGCGAATTTTGCTTCCTGCCCGAGGGCTTGATAGCCGACGCGGCCGGTTTCGACGCGCACAATTTCATCTTGTAGGTAGTGGACGTGCATCGGTGGACCGGCGCCGGGGCGCGCGGAACCTGTAATGTTGATCCGTTCGCCTTCTGGCGTGCTCTCAAGACCGAGAAATATGAGCGTTTCGCCGGCACCATTTTCAATCGTGCGTGGATAGCTGGACGAACCATTCATGGACGTTGCCTCCTGACCGGGCACACACCTTCTGACGGCTCTGACTTTCCCCACCGCGGATGTGTTGTGAACTTAAGGAGTTCCTTGCTCAGCGGAACTATGGTCGCACACGATTAGGAGAAAGTCCTCAACTGTTGAAACCAGAGCGATAGCGCTCCTCGTCCGCCGTCCCGGGTAGCCAGCGCACTACTCCTGCACCACCTCAATCGCCGTCACCGTCGCGTAACGAGTCACCGGCACAAACTCCAGCAGCAGCTTGCCCTGCGCGTTCGGCTCCAGACCTTTGATCTTCTTCATGAGCGGATGGTTCTCCCCCGCTTCATCGAGGATATTCAGCTTCGAAAGAACCGTCTTGCCGTTACAAAAGACGTTAAATACACGTTCCTGTAACCCTGCTTCACCGCTCTGAGGCACGTCGGCCGACTCCGGCCCGGCGTGGTGCTCAATGAAATGTAACGTCAGGGTGTACTGGCCAGGAGGCACCGGGATGGCATAAGAGAAATGTCCCCACCGCTCAGTCTCGTAGAATTCGGGATCATCCGTGCCAAGCGCTGGTTCGTGGCTGGCGCTGATCTGGCCTCCCTTGAAGTAAGCGTCAGGGCTCCACCAGCGGCTGTCGTTCGAATAATAAGGAACGTCCCTCGCCACGATCCGCACCGGGCGAATCTGTCCGCGCACCCCTGGCAGAATCTCGATCGCCGACAACATCGCACTGCCACTCTGCGCCGCGGAGAAAGCGAGATGCAGCTGACCATCCGCTGCCGGAGAGATGTCATGAAACACTTTGACCTCGGCGGTCCGCTCGCCTCCGGCATCCGCGAGCACATCGAAGTCGTGCAACAAAGGCTGGCCGTTTGCGGTTACTGTCATTGTTCTGCTGCCTTCACCGCCACCACCGTCGTTCTCGGGACCGTAGAGGGTCTCGGCAAAGTGCAGCCGGAGTTCGTAAATTCCAGGCTTCAGCGGAATGTTGTAAACGAAGTCTCCTTGCCGGCTGTTGCGATAAATGATGGGATCCTGCGTCCGCCAGATGTGCTGGATGGTACTGGCGACGCCACTGCCGCCCGTAAAGTAAGTGTCGGGACTCCACAACTTACCGGCATGGTCGACGTACTTGCGCGTCGAGCCAGCCAGGATATGGACTTCTTCTCCAACTGGCAGACCCACGGGTTCCGCCGGCTGCGTGTAGGGAAGATCCACCGCCGGTTGCACCTTCGGCTTCCTGCCTAATACAAAGACCACCGTCACCATTCCAACCAGGAAAACAATGGCCGCACCCATGAACCAGAACGCCCGGGAGCGCCAAACATTCACTACTGGGACCCGGGTCTGTTCGTCGGTACCTGCTGAATTCTCAGCATCGCCCTGAACCTGCGCCGCCACGCGCTCGAACGACGGCACATACTGCCCAACAGGAATGGTGATATGGATGGCGTGACCGGAACCTTCTGCCGCGTAATATTCGCCCAGCCGCTTGCGCAACCGGTTCGCCTGCACACGGACAATCGAGTCCGTGTCCTGATCGAAGGAGTCCTGGCGGTCGAAGACATCCAGCGCAACCGAGTATTCCTTGATCTGATCGGTTTCGCCGGCGAAGGTCTTTTCGCAAAGATAGGAAAGGAGATGAGTCAGCGTTGGAGAGCGCGAGAAAAGGGGAGAGCGCAGCACGGCCTGCAGCTCAGCGCGTTCTTCTTCGAAGGATATCGACACCGCCGTGGTTGAAGGCACTTGGGACCTCCCTCGTTTGTGGCACTGCGCGCCTTCTGCCTTCTTTATACACCTGCTTCTGAATTCCACCTGTTCGCAAACGGTTACGTAACCCCTGTAACCCCTGCTTTGCCATGTGAAAACGGCTCCTGATGCCGTTTGCAACAAGGCCGCCAAGTCATTGTTTGCGCAATAGATAACGGTCTCTGTCTTGTTAAGTCCGTGAAACTAACCCCTGCGTAGCGGATATAGCGTTGTGGCGGCATTGATCAAACAGGCATAACAGGGTCAGTAGCGGAGAGAACTCCGGAACAGGTCAGAACCAAGCCACCGAGGCAACTCCGAGAAAGAGGTTGAATATGAAAAACACTACGCTCACAGTCACTCTGCTGGCGATGCTGATGGCACTTGGCCAATACGGCGCCGCCACACCGTCAGAGGAGCAGAGCGGCGTCAAGATGGACACGATGAGCGTGTCCGATCTGGAGAAAGCCGGGGATGCCGCGCGCGCTAAGAAAGATTACAACCTGGCGATCGACTACTTTCAAGCGGCATTGCAAAAGGACCGCAAGAACGCAGTCCTTTATAACAAGCTGGGTCTTGCCGAGCTGCGGAAGGACGACATGGCGGCCGCACGCGCACACTTCGAAAAGGCTGCGAAGCTGAACCCGAAGTACGCGGAAGCAGTCAACAACATCGGCGCCGTGGACTACATCCGGAAGAACTACGGATCGGCTGCGAAGTACTTTAAGAAAGCCGTCGCTCTCAGCGAAACCGACTCCACTTATCACGTGAACCTTGGCGCTGCCTGGTTCAGCCAGAAGAAGATGGATCGCGCCATCGCCGAATATATGCGGGCGCTTGAGCTGAATCCTGACGCTCTGCGCACCGAGAACAAGACGGGTATCGCAGCCCAGATCTCGAGCCCCGAGGAGCGTGCGCAATACTCCTATTTGTTGGCCAAGGCTTACGCCAAGCGTGGCGATATCGATGGATGTGTGCAGTGCCTGAAGAGGGCCAAAGAAGACGGGTACCGCAACCTGGCGAACGTCTACAAAGACGAAGAATTCAGCCGGCTGCGCGAAAACCCGAAACTGCAGGAGGTGGTACCCCCGCCAGTTGCGAAGTAAAACAAGGCTTCGTGGGCTTCTCCTCTGCCTGGGACAGGGGAGAAGCCCAGCGGGGTATCGCTACACAGATCGCCCCCGCAACCTTGCCTCACTTCTGCTCGAAAAGTGGCCTCTTCCACTCTTCTTCTGAAGCCGTTTCCGGATGTTCCGCCTTCCACCGCATCGCCGCCGTGATCCGCGTCCGCCCGCTGGGGTGATCGTAAAAGATGAACTCTTCCACCGGGCCTGGATCGAGCTTTCTGTATTCTCCGAGCAGCATATCCACGTTGGCTTCTCCATCAGGCTGCCGGGCCGCATTCAAGCCGTACATGTCCGCTTCGAACTCCATGGTGCGGGTGATCGTATTGCCAATGGGAGTTGTGATAAAGAAGAAGAAGGAAAGCACGATCGACGCGAGCGGCAGAACCGCAATGTCGGTGATTCCCCGTACCTCCCAAGCCGCTCCCCAACGCGCCAGCGCGTAATTGATTCCCCAGTTGAGAAAGGCGAATCCGATGACGATCAGCACGCCAAACATCACCAACCCTTTGTAGGAGTGATTCAGGACGTAGTGCCCCATCTCGTGCCCCATGGTGGTCTCGATTTCGGCCGGAGTACAGCGCTTGAGCAAATTGTCATTGAGTGAAATCCGCATCGTCCCGGCAAAGCCGCTGACGTTCGCGCTCACTCGATTCGATTGCTTGGAGGCATCGAATTCGTATACGTTCTTCGCTGGAATGCCATTGGCGCGCGCCATCCTGAGAATCGAATCCTTGATATTGGCATTTTCCAGAGGCTTGTACGTGTTGAGCAGCGGAGAAAGGTAGACCGGAGCGATCAATGCCACGAACGCCGCAAACACAATCATGACCACCGCTCCCCATACCCACCAGTTCTTTCCCAACTGGCGTACTACCCAGAACAGCGGAATCACGAGAATTGCTCCAAGCACGAGGCCGACCATCGCCATCACCAGCTGATCGCGCATCCATGGACCAAACGTCTGATTCAGCAGCCCGTACTTGTGCTCGCGGAAATAGCCTTCATAGAGACTGAGCGGGAAGGTCAGAATTTCGACGACGATGAAAAACTGAATCCAGTAGATCGCTGTCTGCAACGCCTTGAAACGCGTGACTCGTTCCGCCAGGTTCCGCATCTTGGACGACCAGCGGAAGTGGAGCAGCAGCCACATCACGAATGCCGAGATCAGAAAATCCCACAGGATCATCCAATAACCGCCCTCGAAATAGGCGTCGGATTGCGCGCGCCGTGCGGGAGGCATTTTGGCCAAATAAAAATCAGCCGCCGCCTTCACATCGTGCGGGGCTGACGCGCTCACAGCGAGCTGTGACGGTGCCGCCGGAGCATTGGTTTGTGCGGATGCCAAGCCGGAAAACAGGAGAGCGACCGCAGCGATCAGCTGAAATATTCGAATCATGTCATCTCCATCCACGGGTTAGGACGGATGATCCGTGGTCAGTCGTTGCTAATAACGAACAACAGTGGCTGTTTGTTAACGTTGGTACACAATTTTTCCGCCGACTAGCGTTGCCACGACTCTGCCGGTGAAATTCCAGCCGTCAAACGGCGTATTTCGCGAGATCGAGCGCGAGACGGCGGCATCGAAGGTCCACTGCTTCCTGGGATCAAAAATCGTCACATCGGCGAAATTCCCACGCGCCAGTGAGCCCCGGCCGCTGAGATCGAAAACCCGCGCGGGCCCGGATGTAAACAGTTCTACGATGCGGGTAAGGGGGACCTTGTGATCGCGATGCAGTCGCGTAATTGCCAACGGCAGTGCGGTTTCGAGTCCGGTAATCCCGAAAGACGCGCGCTCGAATTCCACCTGCTTTTCGTGCAAGGCGTGAGGCGCATGGTCAGTCGCGATCGCATCCACCGTGCCATCGGCAAGAGCAACCAAAATGGCTTCGCGGTCAGCCGCCGAACGAAGCGGCGGATTCATCTTGAAATTCGTGTCGTATTCACCCACATTCTCATCAATCAGCGTGAAGTGGTGGGGCGTCACCTCACAGGTAACGCGCGCCTTGGCTCGCTTGCCGCGGCGAACCGCCTTCAGCGCGTCGGATGTAGAAAGGTGGGCCACATGCAGCCGTGACTCGCGGATCTGCTGCGCCAACGTAACGTCGCGGTCGACAACCGAGGCTTCGGCGGAAGCAGGCATGGCGCGCAGTCCTAAACGGAAGCTCGTCGGCCCGGCATGCATCGAGCAATTCTCCGTGACACGAGTATCTTCCGCATGCTGCACGACTGGAAAATTCAGCTCTGCTCCGAGACGCAGTGCCATGCGCATGACATCATCGTCAAGAATCGGCTTGCCATCATCGGTGACCGCGACGGCTCCGGCCCGCTGCAATGCGCTGAAATCGGTAATAGTTCCGCCTTTGCTTCCGCGCGTAGCTGCCGCAATCGGAAAAACGTTGACCAAGGCCGCGCGTTCCGGATGACGCAGCCAACTCACCCACTCGGCCGTATCCACGACCGGCGCGGTATTGGGCATGGTGCATACCGACGTGAACCCACCCGCGGCCGCCGCGGCCGTGCCCGTCGCAATCGTCTCCTTGTAACCCTGTCCCGGTTCGCGCAAATGAACATGCAAATCGATGAATCCCGGAGCAACGATAAGACCTTTGGCGTCGAACTTCTCATCGGCAGCGCCACGGATCTTGTTCGGCGGAGCAACTTCCGCCACGCGCCCATCGCGCAGCAAGACATCCATCGGGGCATTAATCTTCGCCGCCGGATCGATCAGATGCCCGCCTTTGATCAATAGGCTTTTGTGTTCCTGCCGTGTCATCGCAACACCATCTTGTCAGCCTTAGCGCATATTTTGCGCGAAGGACTTATGCATTTCTCCAGCCCGGTGGCACAAACTATCGACTTCTTCGATACAAATGAGCCGCCGCGTTCATCCGCGTAAATCCGTGGAAGAGAAGCAGCCGTCCTCATCGAGCCTTCCCCAGTGCCCGCGCCAGAATCGCCATTCGCGTCGGCACTCCGTTGTGCACTTCATCCGTGATCACTGATTGCGGCCCATCGGCCACCTCCGCCGTCAATTCCAGGCCGCGGATGATCGGCCCCGGGTGCATCACGATCGCATCCCGTTTCGCCAGCTTCAAACGCGCCGCCGTCATCTGATAGCGCGCAATGTAATCCTGCAGCTGGATCTTCTGCCCTGCCAGGCGCTCCTTCTGCACGCGCAACAGCATCACGACGTCCGTGCCCCGGAGTGCATCTTCAATGTGTCGGGTAACCCGCAGCCCCGGCACCAGCGTTGCCGCTACATCCGGAACGAATTCCGGGGGACCGCACAACGTGATCTTTACTCCAAGCCGGGTCAGCAAATGACAGGCACTCCGCGCGACGCGGCTGTGAAAAATATCTCCGATGATCGTCGCCTGCAGGCCTTTCAACGATTTCTTGCGCTTCAGGATGGTCACCGCGTCGAGCAGCGCTTGGGATGGATGCTCGTGCATCCCATCTCCGGCATTAATTACCGGAATGTCGAGATGCGTCGCCATCAAGTGAGGCGCCCCGGCCGAGGGATGCCGCATCACGATGCAGTCGGCGCCAACCGCTCGCAGTGTGTACCCGGTATCGATCACCGACTCGCCTTTTTCGATGCTCGATCCACTCGATTGAACCAGAGTCGTCATCGCTCCCAACGACTTGGCCGCGAATTCAAAAGAAGAACGGGTGCGGGTCGAAGCCTCATAAAACAGCAGCACCACCCGTTTTCCCCGCAGCAACGGGCGCGATTTCTGCGGGTTCATCCGCCTGGCCAGTTGCAGCAGGTTGAGAATTTCTTTTGTATCGAGATGTTCGATCCCGAGCAGGGAACCGCGTGCGGGCTTATTCATCGAGGACGCTACTCAGAAAATTACAAACGGTGCATCATACGCGGCTGTGAAGGCAACTGCAAGGGCATGAAAGAATCACTCGCTCTTGTTTCGGCGACCCAGAATCAACGCTCCTAAGGCGCCTCCACTCGCCCCCAGTGCAATCGCTGCCACAAAACCAAAGGCAACGATTAAGAGCATCGCCAATTCAAATCCCTCGGGAGTTTTGACTTTCTCGAATAACGCCAAAACCTGTGGATCGTTGGTGCGAGAGGCTGCCTGCTCGAATTGCTGCAGCACCACCTTGCGGATCTCTGGGCCCTTGTGCATCACCACAACCACAATCAGCTCAAGGATGGCTGACGCGGTAAACCACAGCAGCCCGCTTATCGCACCAAGCCGAGCCCCGACGACAGCCCGAATCGCCATTCCGGGCCGGCCCTGCCGGTAAAAGGCGACGGCCAGAAAGCCTACGCAGAACATTGCCACCAGCGGGTGCAGTCCCAGGACCATCAACGCCGACGCAACCAAGGCTGCCAGGGCGCACGGCTTCAGTAATTGCGACCATTTCATCGGCAGAGCAAGAATGGGAACGGTCTTGGAGGCCGGGAGCGCGACTTCCCTCGGTGAGGAATCCGTGCGATCAGCGAACGAAGCGGCAGCCGCTGGAACCGGCTCCGCGACCACAACCCGGATCTGCGGTGCCGAGCAGTGCGGACAAAAGGGCCTGCCTTCCTCCATCACCTGGCCGCATTTGTAGCAGGACTGCTCCATCGTCGTTCAGAACCGCGAGAGGCTTGAGAAGACTTTGACTTGAAAGTATCTCACGACGCGACGAAGCAAGGACCGAGTCGACAGGAGTATCTAGCCCGGTAGCTGTGGAAGCTAAATCTCCCCGCGCTTGCCTCGCGTTCGGAGATAGACCAGCGCGAAGGAAGTTCCCTTGCTGGCATCACCCGGCTCGACGGCCACAATGTGCTGGTTGTCTTCTGTTCCTACCTTCAATTCCGTGACTGGACCGGAATCCTCATCACATTTCAGTTCTTTGCTTTCGCTGGAATCCTTTTCTTCATCGTGCGTGCCGATTTTGGCTCCGTGCTTCTGCGAATAGCATTCCAGAACCTTGCCGAACTTCTTCAGCTTGTCACGGTAGAAGTCGATGATTTTTGCCGGTGTATCGTTCGAGACATAGCTGGCGACCAGCAGGTTCATTCCGAACTCTTCGGTCAGAATGCTCAGATTCGCCTGGTCATGATTGTCGTCGTTCGATTTCGGGCGGGCTCCCGGATACAACGGGACACCGATCTTCTTGGCATCAGCATCCGGGCCGACATGCAGGTCTCCTACCGAACTGCGTATGTCGAGAGACTTGTCCTTGGAAGCGGAATCTTGCGCGAGTGCGGGCAATATCAGGGTTGCAGCCAGGGACAACGCCACTGCCAATTGACGAAACATAGATCCTCCTCAAGACGAAGCCCTAGATCTCCGCATCCTTGCCGTGAGTACGCACATAGACCAGCGAGAAGCTGGAACCGCTTCCCGACGGTTCTACCGCGACAATGTGCTGATTGTCGTCTGTGCCAACTTTTAACTCTACGTCGGTGCCGCTGCTGCCCTCACACGTGACTTCGTGCGGACCGTCGCTATGGTGCTTGAAGTCACTGTTCACATGCAGACTGGACGTGTGGCACTCGATCACGTTCCCATATTTCTTAAGTTGATCTTTGTAGTACGCGACGACTTTGGCGGGCGAATCATTCGACTCGTACTCCAGCGCGACCACTTTCAATCCAAACCCGAAGCCCGAGATGTTCACATTGGCGCTCTTGTCCTCGCCGTTGTCTTTCTCTTTCAGCTTTGCTCCGGGATAGATGGCAATCCCGACGTCTTCAGGATCGGCAGCCTTGCTGACGTGAATGCCGCCCATCGGCGTCTTGATGTCAACCTGTTTGTCCTGTCCGTCCTTCTCTTTCTTAACGTTGATGCTGCAGGCCGTGAACAGGAGGCCGACCAGTACCGCGGTTGTCAGCGAAATTCCAAGCTTAATGTTGGGCATAAGTCCCTCCCTTAGCGACTTGTGCGGGACGTTCGAGTCCGGCGCCGCGTTGTGCGACATTGGGGATCGTGACCGGGAGATGGCCACGAATCGGAATCTCTCCAAAGAGCGCCTTCACTGCTGCTACTTCCGAGACACTCGCGTTAGAAAAGGTGCACATGTAGTTCTCGATCTTCGGGAAATCACTCGCCAGATAAGGATTCCCCATGGCAACGACAGCCGATTTTGCAGCCGCACGATCCAGCACCTGCTCCAGCAACGTGCCCGTGGCATCCGCCATCGCGACCGAGTTGCCGACCTTACCCGCAGTGGGAATCACATAAACGGCGGCAACTACAGTTTTCGCCTCGTCGACCGATTTCAGCACTTCGTCACTCATCCCGGCGGCCACCCGCGGATCGACATAAATGACCTTCGCGTCCGGAATGCGAGCACGAAACTCGCGTCCGAACGCGCGGCCGGATTCCGTACGAACGTCGTCCGAAAACAGCAGGGCCACGACGTCGTTATGTGTCTCCTCTTTGGTCATATACGGAAGCCCTCCCTTCATAGTTCCCTTGGATTTCAACGGAAGGACTTTGCCGTTGTCGCGTACCAGCGTGATGGCAGCGTCCGCCACCTGCTGGCCAAAGGCAAGATCCTGGGGCGTTCCAACCAAAATGGAGATGGAACTCGGGTCAACCGCTCTGGATTCATTCAGTCCGAGAGAGGCCTTTATTTGCAGGATCTTGAGAGCGGACTGATCCAGCCTCTGGCGCGAAATCTCGCCGGATTGCACTGCTTTGATCATGGCGTCGTATGAAGCTCCAAGATCGGCCGGAATGAGCAGCAGATCGTTGCCCGCCTTGAACGCCTCGACCGCTGCCCGCCCGATATTGTTCGCGTAAAGATGTGTCAGACCCGCCATGTCAAGCGCGTCGGTGACAATCAGGCCCTTGAACCCAAGTTGCTTCTCGAGCAGATCTGAGACCACGGCGGTTGACGTTGTGGCGACGTGGTTCGGATCGGAATCCAGAGCCGGGACTGTCACGTGGGCCACCATCACCGAATCGACCCCAGCGCCAATCGCCTGCTTGAACGGCGGCAGTTCGATGGAATCCAGATGCGCGCGGTCGCCATTCACGCTCGCGACGCCAAGATGTGAGTCGGTCGCCGTATCGCCGTGTCCGGGAAAATGCTTTACCGTCGTCAGCATTCCGCCCTCGTGTGCGCCCTTGATGTAGGCCGAGACCAGATCGCCCACCTGCTTGGGATCCTCCCCAAACGACCGCGTGTTGATGATCGGGTTGGCTGGATTCGAATTTACGTCGGCATCCGGAAAGAAATTCCAGTGCACACCGACAGCCCGCGCTTCCTGGGCAGTAATGCGGCCGAAAGCTTCGGCGTCTTCTAATTTTCCATCGGCGCCAAAGGCCATTGCGTGGGGAAAGTTCGTCGTGCCCATCAGTCTTGTCGCAACACCGCGCTCGAAATCTGCCGCAAACAGCAGCGGTAGCTTTGAGTCTTTCTGAAGACGGTTTAGCAGCTCCGCTGCCTCGTACGGTTCGCTGCGCAGCAAAAAGGGCCCGTCCACGTGGACGGTCATGGCGAACGATCCCACGTGATAGCGCTGCATGGCGTCGCGTAATTGCCGGTATTCGGGACTGTCCACGTTCAGGAAGCTGGCGCGGCACCAGATCATGAAGACCTGTCCGACTTTTTCCTCCAGCGTCAACTTATGCAGAGTCTTGTCCGCCCACTTGTCGCCGGCGGCAGTGCGATGAATCGGGCCCGGACGCTGATACTTGTCCTTCCCGAGACCAGGTAGACAGAGAAATAGCGTAAGAAAGAAAACGCCAATGAATTTTTGCATGCGGAAACGATAGCAGAAGGGCAGGTGTTGAGTGCGAGGTGCTAGGCCCTGGGGGTCGTGGCAACCCACGTAGGGACAGGCGCCTCGACTGTCTTGCTAACGAAGCGAGCGAGCACAGAGCAAACTGGCGAGAGTGCCCTGACACGCCGATCTATAACAGTTTTTGAACTCCCGTAATGGCCTCGTTTTGAATCTGAACCTCATCCCCAAACCCGCGAAGCCACGTCACCTCCACCTCCCTGCGAAACCAAGTCATCTGCCTCTTGGCATAATTGCGATGGCCCTGTTGTGCCGCCTGAATTGCCTGATCGCGCGTGAGTTCTCCGTTTAGCAGCTGAACTGCCTGTTTGTATCCCAGCGACGACAGCGGGCGGGACCTCGATCCAAATCGATCAGCTAATGCTGCTGCTTCTTCAACCAATCCGCTTTCAAACATCTTGCGCGCCCGCTCGTTGATTCGTTCATAAAGCGATACCCGGTCAGGATCCAACCCCAACCGTAGTATCCGGAATCCCTGTAGCGAATCCCGGCCGTGCGTCCACAATTCCGACATTTTCTGCCTCGAGGATAGGCACACTTCAATCGCCCGGATCAGCTTCGGCGCATCGTTGGCATGGACTCTATCGCCCATTGCAGGATCCAGACGCCGCAGAATCTCATGCAGGTGACGCGATCCTCGCGCGGCAGCCCTCTCGCGAAGTCGCTCGCGCAATTCTTGCGATCGCTGTGGTCCGGGAAAAAGTCCTTCCAGCAAGGCGCGCAGATACAGTCCTGTGCCCCCAACAACGATGGGCAAATGCCCCCTCGACTTGATTTCTTCCAACACCTGCCTTGCCTCCCGGGCATACTCTCCGGCCGTCATCTCCTGTGTCGGATCCAAGCAGTCAAACAAGAGATGAGGAACGCGGGCGCGGTCGGCAAGACTGGGTTTTGCCGTACCGATGTCGAACTCGCGGTACATCGCCACCGAATCACAATTGACGATCTCGCCGCCGAACCTCTCGGCGATCGCAAGGGACAGCGTCGTCTTTCCGCTGGCAGTCGGCCCGAGAATCACCACCAGCAGCGGCTCAGAAGGCGCGATATCCGGGGGTATCGAACCCACGATCAGCGCCAGCTCCAGTGGATATTCTGCCAGTAGCGAACCAGCGTCAGGATGAGCAACACGAACGCAATCACGAGCAGGCCTACGGTCTCCGACGCGTAGACCGCATGCCGGTGATGTTTATGTTCGGAGTCGTCCGGTGAGTGTGGAACAGACATCGCGCATATTGTAGCGCCGGATATTGGGTCTTGGGTCTTGGGTAGCAGGTCTTGGGCTATCACCAACGACGCAGGCGGTGGTGGCTAAATCGAACTTCGGAGCCTAAGACCCAACACCCAAGACCGCGTTTTTCCCAGCGATGCTACACTACCCGGTCGTCCATGGCTTTCCCGCAAAACAACCGCATCGCGCGCTTCGGAGTTTTCGAACTCGATATCAGTTCGGGGGAACTGCGCAAAAGCGGTATCAAGCTGCGCCTGCAAGGCCAGCCCGTGCAGGTTCTCACGCTCCTTCTTGAGCGTGCCGGAGATGTCGTAACCCGCGAGGAACTGCGACAGAAACTCTGGGCTTCCGACACCTTCGTCGACTTCGACCACAGCCTGAATACGGCCATCAATAAGGTGCGCGAAGCTCTCGGAGATTCTGCGTCCACCCCGCGCTATGTGGAGACCCTGGCACGGCGCGGGTATCGCTTCATCGCTCCAGTCCAGAATTCAACACCATCCGAGGCGCAATTAACTGACGTGCCGGACGCTTCAGTCTCCGTCAAAACTGCGCCGCCGGAACCCGTTGCGCGGGCAACCCTGCTGCATCCCGAACTGGATGTTCCCATTCCCCATCGCGGCGTAACTCGCGCCCTCTTCGCCCTGATTCAGGTGATGTATCTTGCGTTTTACGTCGCGGCGCTAATCCGTCTGCATGAAGTGCAGCGAATTGCCGATTCATTTCTGCCAAATTGGGCGGCCATCACACTCTCCGGGGCCGTGATGGTCACAGCGGGAGTCGGCATCCCATTGCGGTGCTATCTCATATCCGCGGTGAGTTTCGATCATCGGAAGCTGGGCGAAAAGTTTCGCCGGATGTTTCCCTTCATCCTGGCACTGGATCAACTCTGGGCCGTGGCGCCATTTCTGCTGATGGAAAAGATCGGCCTGGGAGCCGCCTTCGCCGCCACCGCAGCCCTGCTGTACCTCCCATTCTCGGAGCGCACGCTGATCCGCATGGCCTACGTTCACAACACGTGATTTCGTCAACCCAACATTCAACTGGATTGAAACCTCTCGAAACCTAAACCCTGTTGGTGACAAGCCGATGAATCTGGTAATCGCAGTGGCTGTTCCGGTGAGGTTCCTGATCTTCTTATGTTTTGGTCTGGTCATGCTTAGTGCGGCGGCATTCGCAGGGATCCGGTGGTCTCAATGGAGACGGAATGCAAACAAGGCTGTGGAACCACGATGGCGTAGTGTCATGACACTCATCGGATTTGCCGTGAGTATCCTGTCGTTGCTGGCGACACTCGGTCTTTGGATTCATGCGCTGTTCACTGGGGGATTTCCGCTTTATCATCCGATTCTCTTGACCTTCCTTCGAGTCGGATTCTGGACCGCCGTGATGGGGTTGTCATTGGGGCTTATGGGAAAAGGTCAATTACGGCTTCCGACTATCGTCTGCTCTATCGTCTGCTTCGTAGTCTGATTGTCTGAGGCCATGGCACAGTAAGGACATTAACTTCTGCCAAACGATAAACTGGCCAATCTTGATGGAACCAATCTCACCCCTCCACCGTACTTACGTCTAACAGGCGGGCGAAGGTGTGCCCGCCGGAGGATCTCATGAAATCTCTTGCCGTTCGCCTTTCCCTGGTAATTGTTGCTCTCAGCCTCGCTGCCGCCCTGCCGGCCCGCGCCGATGAATGGTCCAAGACCTACAACATCAGTGGCAAGCCCGAACTGCGCGTCGAAACTTCTGATGCCAACATACGCGTCGGTACCTGGTCGCAGAGCACCATCGAAGCCAAGATCGTGACTAGCGGCTACAAGATCGGAGAAGGCGGTATCCACGTCGACGAACACCAGAACGGCGACGCAGTCGAGATCGAAGTCCGTTTCCCGCATCACAATTTCAACTTCGACTGGAAATCCCACCGCGTCGAGATCGTCATCCAGATGCCGCGCGAAGGCAAAGTCAACCTCCGCACCGGCGACGGCAGAATCGAAGTCAGGGATCTGAAGGGCGACATGGACATGCACACCGGGGATGGCTCCCTGAACCTCGATGGCGTTGACGGCAGGCTGCGCGCTTCCACGGGCGACGGCCACATCCAGGCCAATGGACGCTTTGACGAGCTCGAACTCAAGACCGGCGACGGGCACGTCGATGTCCGGGCAGGCAATGGTTCCTCCCTCACCGGAAGTTGGAGGCTCGAAACCGGCGATGGCAACGTCTCGCTCGAAGTCCCTGCGAATCTCTCGGCTGATGTCGAGTTGCATACCAGTGACGGACACATCGATCTGGACCTGCCGATCACAACCGAAGGAAAAATCCGCGAGAACGAAGTGCACGGCAAGCTTAACGGCGGCGGCAGCCCGCTAACGATTCGTACCGGGGATGGCTCGATCCACCTGCGGAAAGGATGAGGAAGACATTCGGTCTAATGTGCGTAGGAT